>Ga0114967_10001763_pt1 | contig 18153 bp, 12 predicted proteins | sample M_130628_MF_Meta_FD_92639 | JGI IMG/M metagenome (GOLD analysis project Ga0114967, IMG submission 92639) | Freshwater microbial communities from Lake Montjoie, Canada to study carbon cycling - M_130628_MF_MetaG | ecosystem: Environmental > Aquatic > Freshwater > Lake | place: Lake Montjoie... | reverse complement strand
GCCCACATGCCGCCCCTCGAGGGCGTCGATCAGGTGGCCGAACTCCGCAAGATGCGGCTGCTGCTGGAAAGCTTGCTGTAAGTACACCGGCACGGCCATCCTGGCCCGTGCCGGCTGCATGTGGCCGCCCTCGTGGCGGCCGAGGGGCGCTTGCGTCGTCGTAGCCGGCTGCTCCACCTACCGGAATCACAGCCAAGCCCAATGCGAACCGGGAAGACACACAGGTTGACAACCTGTGCTACGAGAAGAGGCAGCGAGGGGCTGCCCGTGCCCGGGAGCCGGCGTTGCTGACAAGCGCAGCCATGGATGGCGGAGCGAAGGCAGCATCGAGCGAGCGAAGCCCAGGATGGGCGCAGCGAGCGTCCGGCGACGGGCGCGGGTAGCCCCGAGCCGCGTGAACGCCGCAGGGATCACGTATCACCCGGCTTACCGAATCGTGCCGGTGGCCTCGGCGCGGCTCGCCATTTCGGCGTAGTTCTTCGACTGCTGGTCGTCGCCCTCTTCGGCATACATCGTCGCGAGGTTGCCGTAGGCCACGGCGAGCGATCGCTCCTCAAGCTGGCTCTTGTCGACCGCCGCCACCATCAGGTCGACGCCGCGGCGGCTGAGCGTCACGGCGTCCTCACGGCGGCCGACCTGCCAGTAGGAGATCGCCATGCTCACGTATGACTCTCCGAGCCGGCCGAGTTCACCGTCGCGATCGAAGCGGTCGTTGTCGTCCCAGAGCGGGATCGCTCGGTCGAACCAAGTGACGGCCGTGTGGTGATCGCCGCGTTGGAGGCTGTGCATGATGCCGATGCGAAACATGAGTTCGCCCAGGCCCTTCCGCTCGGTGGCCGTCAGTTCGCGGTGCTCGGAGCCCCGTTCCAGGTAGGCGGCGGTAAGCGTGGCGTTGTCGAGCATGTCGGTCGCGTCGCCCCGCTTTTGGGCGGCTGCGAGCGCGTCGGCGAGTGCCTGGCCCACATCCCAGTCGATCTGCCGCCGCCGCCACGGGTCGCCGATGCCGTCGCCCATGGTGTCGCGGAGTTCGAGGAGCCGCTTCACCCACGGCAACGGTTCGATCGCCTCGTTCGAGCCCGCCGCCACGGCGAGGGCCCCGCGGCAGAGTTGCAGTTCCAACACCTGACGCTCCTGCTCGTCGCCCGTGAACTCCTTGACGACGGCGTCGGCCCGGCTGACCCACTTGGGAATCACGCGGCTCTTCTGCTGCCATGTGCCCTTGGCGATCGCCAGGGCCGTGCCGAGGTGGGCATCGAGCAACACTTCCCGGGCGGCCGCCTGCAGGGCCGGCGACTGCTTCGTGAGCAAAGGTGACGCCCGTCGGATCGCTTCGCCAAACTGGTCGACGGCCTTCTGGTAGTCGGGGCTCTTCTGGGCCAGGTGGATCCGGCCCGACAGCCGGGCGGTCTGGGCGAGCACCAGCGGCGACGAGGAAGCCAGTGCTGTCGCACGATCAAGCACCACCCGGGCCTCTTCCGGTCGGTTGAGGGCCAGCAGCACGCCGGCGTGCTTCAACTTCGTCCAGACGTCGTCGGGATCGAGCCGGCCGGCCGATTCGGCGAGCCGTAGCGCCTGCCGCCACTTCCCCTGGTCGCTGGTCATCGCGAGCAGGAGCCGTTGCGCTCGGACATGCTGCGGGTCGATCTGGATCGCGTACTGCAGGTCGGCCACCGCATAGGCGGAGCACTTGTCGATCTCACCCTCGGCGCGGAGTACGAAGGAGTCGGCATCGAGAGGCTCGATGAGGATCGCCGTGGCGTTGGATGTGCCGGGCTCCACGCTGATGATCACGCCCCGCTCGGGATAAACCTCGCCAATCCGGATGCCCTGTTCGTCCTTGACGGCGACGGTCCGCAGGTCGGCGATTTCGAGTTGGCGGGCAAGGTCGCCAAGCTGAATCGGCTCGGCGAGTTTGATGCTGATGGAGGAGGCGACGTCGCCCTCGATTTCCACCTCGACGCGTTCGAAAGGCTCGAGCGCCCACGCGAGCCCGGTCGTGCCATCCCCACTGGTGAACGCCTCGCCCGCACCCCACGTGGTCTCGATTTCCTGACGGGTCGTCTTGCCCGGAAGCGCCCCGCGGAAGCTGGCGGGATCGACCGACAGGGTCGGCATCTCGTCGGGCGTGACCGCGACGGGGGCGGTGACGGTTGGCTGCGGCTCCGCGACCGACTGGACGGCCTGCGGTTCCACCGCAGGTGTCGAAGCCGACGGCTCGGTTGGTTTGGGAAGCGTGGCGACCCGCTCGTTGATCCAGCGGCGGAAACTGCTCGTCGATCCGGCGGTCGCCGGCGGTGTTGTCGGCTTTGCAGCGGGGGCTGCGACGGGCGTCACGGTGCTCCACTCGGCGGCGGGCTGCGGGACTGCCTTGGCGGCGAGGTCGATCGGCACACCGCGGCGCGGACCTGCGACGCGGTCCTCCGGCGAGGTGTCGGCCGCGTCATCGCCCATCGACTCGATCCATCCCGGCAGCCGCATCAGCGTCCGCGGTGGTGGTGAGGTGCCGTCGTCGGCACGGCTGGTCGTGGGGAGGAAGGCTCCCGCGAGGACAAGAATCAGGAGCGAGATCCGACTCCGCAGCGTGGCCACGAGGGTGTCTCCTTGACGGTCGTTGACGGGCGTGAGGGAATGCGGCCGGGCTGGGCCGTTGGAAAGGCGGCGGGAAGGTAGGGGGAGGGAGTTGCCGCGTCTAGACCAGCCAAGCCGGGCCGGCGAGGCTCTCCGGGAGCCCCCAGGATTCCCAGGCCGCGCGTCTTCCGCGGCGGTCCGACTACCATGGCGGCTGCCGAGAGGAGACCGTCCGTCCATGACAGCCCCCCGTTCCCATTCGCTCATCATCGGAGCAGGCCTCGCCGGGCTCGCGGCCGCCGACGTGCTCGCGGGGCAGGTGGGCGCGAGCGAGCGTCAGGTGACGGTTGTCGAACCAAGCGGCCGCGTTGGCGGCGTGCTTGGCACCGTGCACCACGACGGGTGGCTCGTGGAGCGGTCGGCCGACTGCTTCCTGGCAGCGCGGGCTGAGGCGGTGGCCCTGGTCGAGCGTCTGGCACTCGATGCGGAACTGATCGGTGTTGAGCCCCGCGCGCGTCGGGCGCTCGTCTGGCATGCCGGCCGCGGTGTGCCAGTTCCCGCTGGGTTTCGCCTCATGGCACCGGGCCGCGCCGATGGAATCCTGACGACGGCGCTTCTGTCGCCGTGGGGTCGGGCGCGGCTGCTCTTCGAGCGGTTCGTGCCGCGCCGCCTGCCGTCCACGAGCGACGAGGACGAGTCGCTGGAGAGTTTTGCCGTCCGCCGTCTTGGCCGCGAGGCCTTCGACCGGCTGGTGCAACCGCTGGCATCTGGCATCTGGACGGCCGACCCCGCCCGGCTGAGCATGGCGGCCGCCTGCAGCGATTTTCTGGCCATGGAACGCGAGTGCGGCAGCCTCTGGGCGGGTGAGCGGGCGCGGCTCCGGCGGCAGGCCGGTGTGCCCGAGGCGACGGGCGCCCGCTACGGGCAGTTCGTGACCTTGGCTTCCGGCATGGAGACGCTGCCGCGTCGCCTTGCCGACAACCTACGATCACGAGGCGTGCGTTTCATCACGGGCGCGATCTCGACCCTCGAACGCGCGGACGACGGTCGTTGGCGGGCTGAGGGAGCGGGCCTTGATGCAGCGACCACGACGGCCGACACGGTGGTGATTGCCACGCCCGCGCACGTGGCGGCCAGGATCGTCGGTCGCGTCGACTCCTGGCTTGCCAGCGACCTGTCAGGCATCGACTACGCGGGCTCGTGCATCGTGTCGCTCGGGTTCGCCCGCGACCGCGTGGCGCATCCGCTCGATGCCGCCGGGATGGTGATTCCGCGGGTTGCCGGCCGCCGCATTCTGGCCGTGAGCTTTTCGAGTTCGAAGTTCCCTGAGCGTGCCCCACCGGGTTGTGTGCTGATGCGGGTGTTTCTCGGCGGAGCCCTCGATCGGGATGCGATGGAACTTCACGACGATGCACTGGTCGACCTCGCCCTCGGCGAAGTCGGGCAACTCCTCGGCGCGCGGGGAGAGCCGAAGCTCGTCCGCGTGGAGCGCTGGAACCATGCGATGCCGCAGTACCACGTCGGCCACGTGGCCCGTGTGTCGCGGATCGAAGCGGCCGTCGCCCGCCATCCGGGCCTCGCCCTCGCCGGGGCCGCTTACACCGGCGTCGGCATTCCGCAGGTCATCGCATCAGGCCAGGCGGCTGCCCGACGATGCCTCGGCGGAACGTCCGATCCATCGCGGGCGTAGCAACGCGGGCTTCCGCCGCGTTGCTACTTCTTCTTCCCCGCGGCTCCAGCAGCGGGCTTGGCCGCCGCCTTACCTGCCGTGCCCTCGGCGCCCTCTTCCTTCTTCACCTTCTTCTTCTTCATCGAGAGCTTCAGCACGCGGACCTTGGGCAAGCCCAGCGGGCTGCGGCCTTCCGTCCACCGCTCCTGATCCTTGAGCTTGGCAATCCGCTCGGCACGGCTCAGCACGCCACGGGCGCTCGACGAGCCCTTGCGCACCCGGAGGCTCTTGTCCATCGTCATGGGAGGTGATCCTGCGTTCTCAATAGGAGGGAGGGTGGGCGGCGGTTCATCCGCCGATAACTGCACGAAACTACGGAGAAAGCCGGCCCGCTTCAAGACCTGGGGCGGTCCCGGCCCGCCCGGGGCTGTTTTCAGACCACCCCAGACCTTCAGCCTGAGACCTTCACGGCCGAGATTGCCGTCAGAAACCGGGCCATCGACTCGGGCCGGCGGTCGGGCTCGGCCGATAGGCAGGCCATGATCGCCTCGGCGAGCGGGGCTGGGATCTCGGGCCAGGCTTCGCGGATGTCGTTCGGAGGTGTGTCGTGGGCCATGGCCGCCTTACCGGTCGAGCCTTTCGGCCAGGGCGCCCGGCCGGTGCAGATCTCGTAGGCCGTGATTCCGAACGAGAAGATGTCGAGCCGCTTGTCAGCCTGTCGACGTCGCACCACCTCGGGCGCCATGTAGTTGGGTGTGCCGACGCGGTTCCCTGGCTGGAGGAAGGCGGGCTTGTCAGGCACGGTGAGGCCGAAGTCGATCAGTACCAGTCGGCCATCTGGGCGGAGGATGTAGTTGCGGGGGCAGATGTCGCGATGCACAAATCCCGCGTCGTGCACCGCGGCGATCGCGGTGGCAGCCTGCCGCACGAGATCGAGCCGCTCGGCGGGCGAGAACTGCTTCTTGGCGGCGATCAGCGTGTGGAGCAGCGAGCCCTCGATGAACTCCTGGACGATGAACGGATCGCCCGTCGTGGCCGTGCCCCACTCCTTGGTCTGCACGATGTTCGGGCCGCTGATCTGCTGGCCGATTTCTCCTTCGGTCTGCTTGCCAAGCGACTTGTAACGCCCCTCCACCGGAGCCGCCTTCGCGGCATCGACGACCTTGAGGCCGAGAATCTCTCCGGTCTTCAGGTCACGGACCTTGTAGAAGGTCGACATGGTGCCGGAGGTGCTCTCCCGCATCCGCTCGAACCGCTTCCAGAGGTCGACCTTGCCCGAGCCTCCAAACAGCGAACCGAAGAAGTCTCCAAGACCCATGCCGCGTGCTTTCGCTGCTCAGTGTTGCTTCAGGGTCGCGAGTTCCGCATGCGCCGCGGCGAGATCCTTTTCGAGCCGGGGCACCTCGGCCGGGTCATCGGGCTGCTTCTTCGCTCCTGCCAGCAGTTGCTGGAGCTTCGCGATCTTCTGCTGCAGCACCTCGATCCGCTTCTTGTCCTTCTTGTCCATCGGTCTGCTCGCCGCGTTCGCGGCCTCCCTCAAGGCCCGGTTGAATCTCGATCAGCACACCGCCGTCACCGGCGGAGATTATGTTGGGGCCGGTGTGCAGCTGCCGCATCCAGCCGCTGATCATCACCACAGCCACGGCGAGCCCGAGCGTCAGCGAAAGCCACGTCGCCCGGTCGTTTCGCACCCACTGCGTGCCGGCGCCCCGCCCAACGAGCGCGCTGGCAAAGTAGAAGATCACGAGCGCGAGCAGGAGTTTGGCACCGAACAGGGAGTGGTAACTCGTCGCCCGCATCCACTCGCCCCCCGCCCAGCCCTCTTCCTTGACGCGGGCGTTGAACAACAGGAAGTTCGCCAGGCCGCTCGCCAGGAGCAGCGTGATCGAGCCGATCACCCACGGCAGCCATCGCCTGCGGATCCGGTCGTGGATCCGTTCACGGGTTTCTTCGTCAAACTCCGCGATGGCCGGGAGCAGGCCGAACCGGGCGAAGACCAAACCTCCCACGGCAACGAGCGCGGCGAGCAGGTGGGCCCAGCGGAGCAGCAGGAGGGTCGGGTCCATGGAAGTCCTTCGTGCGTGGGAATGATCCGACAATCGTACCCCATGGTACAGTGCCGCTCCATGGACCTCCCGGAAGATCTCGACGACATCGACGCGGTCTTCCTGCCGGGCGGCCTTCCGCACGACCGCTGGATGCGGCTGGCCCTCGACGAGGCGCGGGTCGCGGCCTCGGAGGACGAGGTGCCAGTCGGGGCGATCGTGGTCGCAGGTGGCAGGATCGTCGGCACCGGCCACAACCAGCGGGAGCAACTCAACGACCCGACGGCCCACGCGGAAATGATCGCTCTGACCCAGGCGGCGGCCACGCTCGGTTCGTGGCGGCTGGAGGGCTGCGTGCTCTACGTCACCCTCGAGCCCTGTCCGATGTGTGCCGGGGCAATACTCCAGGCGCGGGTGCCGACGGTCGTCTGGGGCGCAGCCGATCCGAAGGCTGGCGCCGTCGAAACGCTCTACCGGCTGTTTGACGACCCGCGGCTCAACCACCGGGTTGAGCACGTCGGCCACGTGCTCGCCGACGAATGCGGCCGAATCCTCAGCGAGTTCTTCCGCGGCAAGCGGTGACCGGCGGCGCGACGCTCAGCCTCGGCGGTCGATCGGGAGGAACTCGCGGATGGTCTCGCCCGAGTAGACCTGCCGCGGCCGACAGATCTTCTTGGTGGGCGAGCGGTGCATCTCCATCCAATGGGCGATCCAGCCCGGCAGTCGCCCCATCGCAAACAGCACCGTAAACATCTGCATGGGAATGCCCATCGCTCGATAGATGACGCCCGAGTAGAAGTCGACGTTGGGGTAGAGCTTCCGCTCGATGAAGTACTCGTCGGCGAGCGCTACCTCCTCGAGTTGCTGGGCGATGTCGAAGAGCGGATCGTGTCGGGCGATCTTGGCGAGCAACTTGTCGGAGGTGGCCTTGATCAGCTTTGCCCGTGGGTCGTAGTTCTTGTAGACGCGGTGGCCAAAGCCCATCAGACGGAACCCCGAGTCTTTCTTCTTGGCGAGGTCGACGTACTTTTTCACGTTGCCCCCGTCGGCCACGATCTTTTCCAGCATCTCCACGCAGGCTTGGTTTGCACCGCCGTGGAGCGGGCCCCAGAGTGCCGAAATGCCGGCCGAGATGCTCGCGAAGAGGTTGGCGTCGCTCGAGCCGACCATGCGAACGGTCGACGTCGAGCAGTTCTGCTCGTGGTCGGCGTGCACGATCAGGAGCATGTCGAGGGCATCGGCGAAGTCGGGATCGATGTGGTATTCCTCGCACGGCACCGCGAACATCATGTGGAGGAAGTTTTCGCAGTAGTCGAGGTCGTTGCGGGGATACATCAGCGGCTGGCCGCACGACTTCTTGTGGCTGTAGGCGGCGATGGTCGGCAGCTTGGCAAGCAGCCGGTGCACGCTCACCTCCACCTGCCGCGGGTCGCGGACGTCGAGCGAGTCCTGGTAGAACGTGGAGAGCGCGCCGACCACGCTGCCCGCGATCGCCATCGGATGGGCGTCGCGGGGGAAGCCCCCGTAGAAGCTCCGCATGTCCTCGTGGATCATGGTGTGGTGCGAGAGCGACTTCCGGAAGGCGTCGAGTTGGGCGGAACTGGGAAGTTCACCTTCGATCAGCAGGTAGGCGATCTCGACGAAGTCACATCGCTCGGCCAGCACCTCGATCGGGTAGCCGCGGTAGCGAAGGATTCCCTTCTCGCCATCGAGGAACGTGATCGCGCTCGTCGTCGATCCGGTGTTGACGAAGCCCTCGTCGAGCGTGATCAGCCCCGTCTGGGACCGCAGTTTGGCGATGTCGATCGCCCGTTCCCCTTCGGTGCCCACGATCATGGGCAGGTCGCAGCGGCTGCCGTTGAACTCCAGCGAGGCGGTGCCGTCAGCCTTGGTGCCCGGCCACGGCGAGGTCGCCGGCGATGCAGCGGCGGACGAGGACGAGCGGGCGGTCGCGGTCATTCGGAAGGTCTCCAGCGGCTCGAAGAAGGCCGCGACCGGTGGTCGCCGCCGCGCTGCCGAAGTCTAGCCCTGGCGGGCAGCGCGAGCAATCCGCGCGAGCGGAGCACGGCCCGTGCAACGCGTCGCTAGCGAGTCACGGACGGGGTCGGACGGCCGGCGGTGAACTGGGGTGCCGCCGAAGATCCCCCCGGGTCGTCGAAGACCGTCCACACGGGCGTCAGTTGGCGAATCTTCTCGAGGTAGGCGTCAGTCGCCTCCCGACGGCGATCGGTGATCAACGTGTCGCGGATTCCGACCTGGGCCTCCGTGAAGGGAATGCGGCCTGCGTCCTTGCGCTCCACCACGCGGACGATATGCAGTTGCTCGCCGTCCTCGATGATGGCGCTCAGCTGGCCGACCGGCAGCGAAAAGATCGCCTCGTCCAGCGACGCGGATGCGAGGCTGCCCTTGCTCGTCCAGTCGAACTCCCCGCCGCCGGACGCCGTCGGCCCCTCTGACCGCCCTTTGGCCACCTCCTCGAAGGGTCGGCCGGCAAGCACCTCGTTGCCCATCTCGGCAAGAATCCCCCAGGCCTGCTGTCGCGACCGCTTGAGCCCCATCTTCACCGTCAGTGCCTCGAAGCGGGCCTTGGCGGGATAGTCGTAGTCGGCGAGTTGATTCTGGTACTTCGCGATGAGTTCGGCGTGGGGAACCTCCTCGTCGGCTTTCACGTTCTTCCGCATCCACTCCTGGGCGAGGCCTCGTTCGAAAAACATTTTCCGCATCCGGTCGAGCGACGTGCCGCGGGCCCGCAGCGATTTCTCGAACTCCATCGAGTTGGGCGAGTTGGCCTCCTTCATCATCTTCGGAAGCTGCTGCTCGTCGAAGGCGCGGTCCACGTTCTTGCGAATCTCGGGAAGTTTGTCGGCGGGAATCTCTCGGCAGGCGTCGACGTAGACCAGCAGCGTCTCGATGTGCTGCGGCAGCACCTGCTGGCAGATCTGGAGCCGCAGTTCGCGGACCTTCTCCGGTGGCATGCCGGGCGTGACCTTCTCCAGGAAATCGATCGCTTTGGGCGTGAGCAGGTCGGCCTCGAGCACCACCTCCGGCCCCACGCGGGCGACCACGAGCGCCGTCTCCAGCGACTTGAACTCGAGTTCGCCGGATGTGCCCGTGGTGGCCGTCGATTCGTACGCCGCCGGCACGACGCCCTCCCCTGAGCCGGATGCCACGGCCTTGGCGACCTCGCTGGCGATCAGATCACGGACCGGCCCGAGAGGCGCGCCGGGGTTGGCCCGGATGCTGGAGAGGATGTGGTTGTCGAGCGGCTTGTCGTTGTCGGTTTCGTTGTGCTTCACGGGGCGCGTCGGCCAGTCCTTTGGTCGCGAGGTCGCGGACGGAATCGTGGGCATTTGCGCCGCCGGCACGGTAGCGAGCGGCGCCGGATTCTGTGCCGTTGCATCGGCTGCGCAGGCGGCGACCACCGCGGCGACGAGGCCTCGAAGGAACGCGCGGCAGGTGCGGTGGCGTGGTAGTGGCATCGTGGGCCGGGGAGAGGGGGCGGGACTATAGGCCCGTGCATTGGGCGATCGCAAGCCCGGGGAACGGCTCGTTTCCGGCGAAAAAGCAGCCTGTCCCATCGCGAGGGCCTGCCCGTGCCCCGTCGCCGGACGTTCGCACGGGGCAATGGTTCCCATGTCGTCCAGCGTCGGCTCGGGGCTGCCCATGCCCCATCGCCGGACGTTCGCTGCGGCCATCGTGGCCTCCGCTCACTCGATGCTTCCTGCGCTTCGCCGGGCACCGATCCGCCGCAGGCGGATTGGTCGTGGCTCCGCTGGGAAGCAACGCCGGCTCCGGGGCACGGGCAGCCCCTCGCTGCGTTCGTTGCGTTGATTGTTTGCCTTGAGTAGCACAGGTTTTCAACCTGTGTCTGTCCAGCATGGCGGCTCGGGGTTGCCCCTCGCTGAGTTCTGCCTTCGTAGCACAGGTTGTCAACCTGTGCCTGTCCGCCTCGACACGGTTCGGTGCCGCGGTGGCGATTTCAGAAAGCCCCGAGCGGGAGCGAGGGGGTGGGGTGTGGCGTCACGATTTGGCTGCGGGCTTCGTCGGCCGACGCTGCGGCGCTTGTGGCTTGAGGAGCGTGCGGACCGCGGCGAGCAGCCGGTCGGGATCGGCGGCCGTCGATTCGTGCACCGGCATCACGACCGTCTTCTGATCCACGATTCGCACGGTTCCGCCGCGGGTTCCGGCGGCGACGCGAAGCTTGTCCATGGCGGCGCGGTCGTGGTGGCCGATCACCACCAGGCACGGGTGCCGCGTGATCGAGTCGATGCCGAGGCCCACGGCGAGGGTTTTGAGCCGCGTGAACTCGAGCAGCCGCCGGGCCTCGTCGGGAACCGGGCCGAAGCGGTCGGCGAGTTCGGTGGCGAGTTCGTCGATCTGGCTCTCGGCCGTGGCCCGCGACAGCCGGCGGTAGACGTCGATCTTCGCGCGGAGGTCGGGGATGTAGTCGCGCGGCAGCCACGCCTCGCCCGGCAGGTCGACGTTCACCGGCGGCGGTTCCGCAGGCGGCAGAGCCTTGATCCCCCGGACTGCCTGCTCCAGGAGCCGGCAGTAGAGTTCGTACCCGACCGTGGCGATGTGGCCGCTCTGCTGCGTCCCGAGGAGGTTGCCCGCGCCGCGGATCTCGAGGTCGCGCATGGCCAGCGAGAAGCCGGCTCCCATGCTGGAAAACTCCTGGATCGCGCGGAGCCGTTTCGCCGCGGTGGACGTGAGCCGCGCCGTCTCGTCCACGAGCAGATAGCACCAGGAGCGGTGGTGTGAGCGGCCCACGCGGCCGCGGAGCTGGTGGAGGTCGGCAAGGCCGTAGGTGTCGGCTTCGTCGATGAAGATCGTGTTGGCGTTGGGGATGTCGAGGCCGCTCTCGATGATCGTGGTGGCGAGGAGGATGTCGGCCCGGCCGGCCACGAAGGCGACCATCTGCTCCTCGAGTTCCGTTTCCGAGAGCCGGCCGTGGACGATCGCGATCGTGGCTTCAGGCACGATCTGCTGGATGCGGTGCGACACCTTATGGATGTCGTGGATCCGGTTGTGCACGAAGAACACCTGGCCACCGCGCGAGAGCTCCCGCTCGATCGCGTTTCGGACGAGCCCCGTGTCCCAGCGAGCCACGCGGGTCTCCACCGCCATCCGATTGGTGGGGGGCGTGGTCAGGTTCGAGATGTCGCGGATGCCGAGCATCGACATGTGGAGCGTTCGCGGGATCGGCGTGGCCGTCATCGTGAGCACGTCGACGCTCGCCCGCAGGGCCTTGAGCCGCTCTTTCACGTCGACGCCGAACCGCTGCTCCTCGTCGACGATCACGAGGCCGAGGTTGGCGAAGTGGATGTCGGCCTGGGCGAGGCGATGGGTGCCGATCACGATGTCAACGCTCTTACGGGCCAGGCCCTCGAGCGTGTCACGCTCTTCAGCGAGGGGGGTGAGCCGCGAGAGGCAGCGGACGGTGAACGGAAACTCCGCGAACCGCGCGGTGAAGGTGCGGCGGTGCTGCTCGGCCAGCACCGTGGTCGGCACGAGGACGGCCACCTGAGCCCCGGACTCCGCCGCCTTGAAGGCGGCGCGCATGGCCAGTTCGGTCTTGCCGTAGCCGACGTCACCGCAGAGCAGCCGGTCCATCGGTCGCGGCCGCTGCATGTCATCACGAATCGCCTCCATCGCCGTGAGTTGGTCGGGCGTCTCGTCGAAGGGAAACGACTCCTCGAACTGCCGTTGCCAGGGCGTGTCGGGCGGGAAGGGCATGCCGGGCCGGCTCTCCCGCATCGCCTGGAGGCGAATCATGTCGGCGGCCATGTCGGCCACCGCCTTCTGCACCGCCTGCTTCTGCTTCTCCCAGCTGGTGCCACCGATCTTGGCGAGCTTCGGCGCGAGCTTTGTACCGCCGACGTATTTCTGAACGAGCTCGATGCACGAGGCCGGCACGTAGATCCGCGTGCTCTCGGCAAACTCGATGTCGAGAAACTCCTCGGTCCGCCCGTGCTTCTCCAGGAGCTTGAGCCCCTTGTAGCGGCCGATTCCGTGCGAGACGTGGACGACGTAGTCGCCCTCGTGAAGATCGAGAAAGGTGTCGATCGCCCGAGTGAGTCGCTGCTTCGCAGGTCGGCGGACCGCATCCTCCCGGCGGAAGAGTTCGCCGCTCGAGACGATCACGAGCTTCTCCGGCACGAGCCGAAAGCCCGCGGACAGGTGGCCACGGGCGAAGTGGAGCCGCTTCCCGCGGGCGGGCGCCGAGTCGGCGAGGAGTTCTCCGAGCCTTTTCTCTTCAGCGTCGGACGGAGCGACCACCCAGACCTCCTGATCCTTGCCGACCGTCTCGAGTTCCTCCTTCACCCGGTCGAGCACCCCGGTGAATCGCTCCACGCTCTCCACGGCGAGTGTGGCCGAGGCGTCGAGGCTCGTCGTGGCGATTGCGGAGAGGGCCACGGAGGGCAGCCGGCGCATCCGGGCGAAGAGATCCTCCGGGTCGAAGAGGCCCGCCGCGACACCGAGCCGGTCGTGCAATCGCTTCGCCTCCTCGGTCACCTCGGCCGGCTCAACGATCACCCAGACCGACCCGGGAGGGAGCAGGTCGGCCAGATGCGTGTGCCTCGTGCCGGAGGCCACCGCCAGCGCGGTCAGATCGACGTGGTCGACGCTCGCCACGCTCCGTTGGGTGACCGTGTCGAACGTGCGAAGCGACTCGATCTCATCGCCAAACAACTCGATGCGAACGGGCCTGTCCCAGTCGGCGGCGAACAGATCGACGATGCCACCACGGCGGGCGAACGTGCCCGGTGTGTCGATCGCATCGACCAGTCGCCAGCCACGGGCGCCAAGCCAGTCGGCGAGCTCTTCCGGGTCGAGTCGGCCACCCAAGGCGAGTCGACGGGTACCGGCCTCGATCTCCCGTGGGTCGGCGAGCGGTGAGAGAAGTGCCTGGATGCTGGTCACCACGAGCGGTGGTCTTGGACCGTCGGGAGTGGTGAGCCGTTTGACGACGGCGAGCCGTTCGGCATCGGCGGGGTCGTCCGTCGGGCCATCGTCTTCGCCGAGGCTCTCGACCGCCGGGAGAAGCAGGGCCGGCAGATCGCTGAACAGGGCCACGTCATCGACGAAGTCGTCGGCCTCCGCCGCGTGTGGCAGGACGACGACGAGTGTGCCGGCCTCGGAGGCCCGGGCCCTCGCCACGGCCGCCACCGCGAGCGCAGACGCCGATCCCCAGGTTCCGCCGATCGTCCCGCCGTGTCCTTCGCGAAGGGCGGCGATCACATCGGCGAACCCGCGGTGAGCGTCGAGTGTTTCAGCCAGGCCAAGCAACCGCCTGGCTGGCCGGCGGGCGTCATGTGCCACGCGTGTGGTTGTACCCGATCTCCGTCCGGCTGACGCGTCATAGCGGTCGCACGTGATCGTGAGGCGTTCACGAGGCCCGGGGCTGCCTCTTCTCGTAGCACAGGTTTTCAACCTGTGTGTCTTCCGGGTTCGCATTGGGCTCGCCGCATCATCGGCCTTATGTGAATCCGGAACGGGGAGCATGCCTTCGTCCGGCTGCGGCTGCTCCTGCGGCGCAACGACGCGAGAGGTTCACGTGCGACGCGAATCAGTCGGGCTTCGCCGGGAGGAAGGCAAATGGCTCGGCCGGTTTCAGGGAGGCCGAAGCGTCGCCGCTGTAGGTCTCGCCAGCCTTGAGGGCAAGTCGCTTCACTGGGGCGCCGGCGTCGAACGAGAGGCTGTCTAGCGGCAGCCAAAACACCGTGGGGCTGGTGGCGGAGTCGAAGTACATCACGCGGTCCTTGTGGTCGTACACCGTGCGCCAGATCGTGCTGGCGATGTTGGGCTTGTCGGGCACGGTGAATCCGAGCGGCACCGACACCCCGCGGATCACACTAAAGATCTGGGCGACGGCCCGCTTTGGATCGGCCGTCTGCGGGAGGTTCGACACATAGAACGCCGCCCGAGCGAAGCGGTCGGCCGCCCGGTTGGTGCCGGGGAGCATCGTCAGGCCGCCGATCTCCTTCCAGTAGGCGTTGAGGGCGAGCTGCTGGTCGAACGTGGGCGAGTTGGTCATTACCTGGAACTGCCGGCCGTGATGGACGACGAGTTTTCCCTTCACGTATTCAAGGATCGCCGAGTCGCCCGTGGGGTCTGAGATCGCCATGTGGCCGACGCCGGGTTCGCCGTTGGGGAGGATCGGGGCGATGACCGTAAACGGTTCCTTCTCGAGCGCCGCGACGGCCTCGTTCACCGTGGCGAACGAGTCGAGCACGTACTGCGTCCAGCAGGCGATCGACATGTTCGGTCTGCCTGCCGCCGATCGGCCGTAGTCACTCTCGACGAGGTAGAGCGTGTTGGCCACGAGGCCCTTTTCGTTGATGCCGTCTACGGCGGCGATCCCATAGAAGGAGACGACCGCCGAGCCGTAGCGGCTCGTCCATTCGAGCGAGCCTGGGCCGGCGGCGCCGTTCCGCTTCATGCCGCGGGGAAACACCCAGACCTCCGAGCCCGGGTCCTCGACCCAGTCCATCGACCGGGCCACCATCACGGTGTTGTTCGGTCCGAGATAGACACACCGCGTGCACGCCTGGGCGGCGGTGGCGAGGGCCATGACGGACATGACGGACGTGAGGACGAAGGTGGCGACCAAGAACTGGCGATGCATGAAAGGAACCTCCCGGGTGGAGCGAATCCGCGGTAGTGTATCGCTCCGACAGGTGGAGGTGTCAGTGCGAGGATGGCGCGCGTCGGCTATCCTGCCGTTGACGAGCCAACTCGCACCGTCCCGCAGCCGGCGTTGGGCTCATGCGACCTGCGTTGCCGGGCGGGCGGTGAAAGCCTCGCCTTCGGACGGGAAGGATATCCCGCCCCGGCTCGACTTCCACCGACCTGCCCGGCTACCGAGTCCTGACGGCACTCACTGAGTGAGGAGCAAACATCCATGAAGATTGTCCGATTTCTCAATGATGGGGCCGAGCACCTCGGCCGGTTGCACGATGACGGCCCAGTGACGCTCCTGGAGGGTGAGCTCTTCGGGACGCTGCGCGACACTGGTCGGAAGATCGAGGTGGAAAAACTCCTCGCCCCTCTCGAACCACGCGACATCATCTGCGTGGGGCTCAACTACAAGAAGCACGCGGCCGAGAGCGGTGCCGAACCGCCCCTGCATCCAGTCATGTTCATGAAGAACTCGGGGGCCGTGCAGAATCCAGGCGACCCGATCCTGCTACCGCGGCGGCTGCGGAGCGACCGGGTCGACTACGAGGCGGAACTCGCCGTGGTCATCGGGAAGACCTGCCACAACGTGCGCCGCGAGGACGCCTTCGCCCACGTCCTCGGCTATACCTGCGGCAACGACGTGTCAGCCCGCGATTGGCAGCGAAACGGCGGCGGCGGGCAGTGGTGCCGGGGGAAGTCGTTCGCCACCTTCTGCCCGCTCGGCCCGGCGATTGTGACCACCGACGAGATTTCCGACCCCGGCGCCCTGGGCATCCGCACGATCGTCGGCGACCGGGTGCTTCAGGACTGCACCACGGCCGACATGATCTTCGACGTGCCGGCGATCGTGGAGTTCTTCTCGGCGAGCATGGTCCTCCGGCCGGGCACCGTGATCCTCACGGGCACCCCCCACGGGGTCGGCTTCGCCCGGAATCCCCCGGTTTTCCTCCAGGCGGGCGACACTGTGACCGTCGAAATCGACCGGATCGGCCGCCTGACCAATCCGGTGGCGGAAGAAGCGTAGCGGCAGGGGTGGCGGTTTTTCGAGCGGTTTTCATCGTGTATGGTTGAGGGATCGTCTTCCGGTCCCCGTTGCCCTCAGGAGCCTCCCCATGGCCACTGTCTCCCGTCCGCCGAAAGCGTCTGAAGCCTTCGTCTCCGGGGCCGACGTGGTTGTTGAGTCGCTCGTGCGGCACGGCGTTGATGTGATCTTCGCCTACCCGGGCGGGGCGAGCATGCCACTCCACCAGGCGCTCACTCGTTACAAGGATCAGATTCGTACGATCCTGCCGCGGCACGAGCAGGGAGGCGCCTTTGCGGCCCAGGGCTACGCCCGCACGACCGGCAGGCCGGGCGTCTGCATGGGAACGAGCGGTCCCGGTGCCCTGAACCTCGTCACCGCGATCGCCGACGCCAAGCTCGACAGCATTCCGCTGGTGGTGCTCAGCGGGCAGGTGGGCACCAGCGTGATCGGCACCGACGCGTTTCAGGAAACGCCGATGGTGGAGGTCTGCCGCGGGATCACGAAGCACCACTACCTCGTGACGGACGCCAACGACATCGCCAGGGTGATGAAGGAGGCTTTCCACATCGCGACGACCGGCCGCCCAGGCCCGGTGCTCGTCGATCTGCCGAAGAACATCCAGCTCGCCCAGATCATGCCCGACTACGACTGCCCGATGAACCTGCCCGGCTATAAGCCGGAGCAGCGAAAGTCGGCCCCGGCCGAGCAGATCGCGCAGGTCGCCGCCGCGATCAAGCGGGCCAAGAAGCCCGTGATCTACGCCGGCGGCGGCGTGATCGCCTCGGATGCCTCGGAGGAACTGCGGGCGCTCGCCCGGAAGACCGGCATCCCGGTCACGATGACGCTCATGGGCCTCGGAGCCTACCCGGGCGATGACCCGCTCTCGCTGGACATGCTCGGCATGCATGGCAGCGTGTATGCCAACTACGCGGTGGACGAGGCCGACCTGCTGCTCGCCATCGGTGTACGGTTCGATGACCGCGTGACGGGCAAGGTCGAGGCCTTCGCCGAACACGGGTTCATCGTCCACATCGACATCGACCCCTCGGAGATCAACAAGAACAAGGTCGTTCATGTGCCGATCGTGGCCGACGTGAAGACGGCCCTCGGGCAGCTCAACGCGATCGTCGAGCGGCCGGTCGCCGACCTCGCTCCCTGGCACGCCCAGATCGCCGAGTGGAAGAAGGAGGATCCGTACTCCTTCGACACGTCGTATCCAGGCATCCTCGCCCAGGAGGCGATTCAGGCCCTTTCCCGGCTCACCGGTACGCGGGACACCGTGATCGCGGTGGGCGTGGGCCAGCACCAGATGTGGGCGGCCCAGTTTTTCACCTTCCGCGAGCCTCGCACCTGGCTCTCCTCCAGCGGTCTGGGCACGATGGGCTTCGGCCTGCCGGCGGCGATGGGAGCCAAGGTGGCCCGGCCCGAGGCGATCGTCGTGGACATTGACGGCGACGGCAGCATCCTGATGAACATTCAGGAGTTAGCCACCTGCAAGACCGAGAACATCCCGGTGAAGGTGCTGCTCCTCAACAATCAGCACCTTGGCATGGTGGTGCAGTGGGAGGACCGGTTCTTCAAGGGCAATCGGGCCCACACCTACCTCGGCCCGGTCGGTCATCCGGAGGCCTCGGGCCAGGGCGACGGCATCTCGCCGGGTGACCGCTACCCCGACTTTGTGATGGTCGCGAAGGGCTTTGGCTGGCAGGCGGAGACGATCTCGGCGAAGAAGGAACTCGTACCGGCGCTCGAGCGGCTCATCGCCGCCGAGGGGCCGGCGATCCTCGACGTGCAGGTGCCCTATCAGGAGCAAGTCCTGCCGATGATCCCGTCGGGCATGACGGTCCGCGACCTGATCAAGAAATAACGCGGCCGGGGCATCCATGCCCCCGGCGACTTGGCCCGAAAAAAGTAGGTGCAGGTTGTCAACCTGCACAGGCACCCGCGAAGTCCCGCAGCCGGCCGGCGACATGCTCGGCGCCGGCGAGACTTGTGAGTTCTCTGCTCAAACGCTTCGGCGCACCCTTGCGGGGCACAAGTCTCACCGGCTTCTGGAATGGCAGGAAGTTAAGACGTTAGTCCTTTGGATGTAAGGACTTGCTTCAGCGTCGTTCGGGGTTTTGTCATCGCCGGATAGTTCTTGGGGCGACGTTTTCGAACCCGGG
>Ga0114967_10001761_pt1 | contig 18157 bp, 17 predicted proteins | sample M_130628_MF_Meta_FD_92639 | JGI IMG/M metagenome (GOLD analysis project Ga0114967, IMG submission 92639) | Freshwater microbial communities from Lake Montjoie, Canada to study carbon cycling - M_130628_MF_MetaG | ecosystem: Environmental > Aquatic > Freshwater > Lake | place: Lake Montjoie... | reverse complement strand
GCCGAATCAGCGCCCTATCCAAGTGACGCAGAATCTGGCGAATTTTTGGAAGGAAAGTTATCCCAAAATCAAACAGGAGTTGTCGCGAAAATATCCCCGTCACGAGTGGCGCTGAGGAGCTGGACTAGTCGATTCTGCCATGCGATTTGAAGGTCGGCGAGACGCAAGCCGCGCCCGCGATTCGGCGCGTCGGCGAGGAGGCCCTGCGCCGCTGGATGCGGTAATGCGACAAGCGGCACGCCAAACGTTTGCGCGATGGGCGCGACGGTGTCACGGGCGCAGCGGCCCAGCGTGATGACTTGCTTTAAGCCGATGGTCGTTGCCCTTTCTAATTCTTCGGCAAGTCGTTGCAGGTTCTCATGCGAACGTAACTCTGCCCGAGTCGGTGCGCGAAACTTGCTGCCGTCGTTCGTCGGACACTGCGGAAAAGCGTTGCTGAGTGCCACGCCGTGGAGCACCGGCCGCAAGCCGAGTTTCACAAAAGTTCCCCCGTCCCACTCGCTCCACGCGGCTTCGGGTACCTCGGCGCAACGGGCCGCAGCGAGTGCGCGATACAGCGGGATCCCCGCGCCATCGCCCCAAAACGGAACGCCGCTTTGATCCGCTCCGCGCGGTCCCGGCGCTTCTCCGTAAAGCAGCGTGTGGACTGGGCCGGATTCGGGAAAAAAAGCGGGCACAACGCATCCGCGAATTCGGGAAACGGGCGGTTGGAAAAAAAGCTCCCCAGTGGTGTGCATGACGCCGCGAAGTCTCTACGCCATCCCCAGTGCGCCGCAACCGCAAACGGGCCGACCGCGAACGGCACTCCTCGTTTTTGAGAAAAATCACTCCATCCGTGAGATGCTCGGGAGCCGATTGCGTCATGAGCCGCGCTCCGCTGTGCATCGTGCCTGCGGGGTAAGCCCTAACCTCCCAAAAACTACGTCTCCATGGCCACACGCAAACTCACCCGCTCCACTGCTCCCACTCCAACCCGCCGCTACGGCTGGTCGCCCCAACTCCCAGACCAGCGCGACGTCCTTTTCAGCGCAGGCGCAGAAAATCTTGCCGCCCTGCCATCCAGAGTTGATTTGCGCCCCAGGTGCCCGAATATTTGTGATCAGGGTGCCTTGGGGAGCTGCACCGCGAATGCGATCGCGGGGGCCGTGCAGTTTGACCTGATGAAGCAGCAACTCCCCGTGTTTGCGCCCTCCCGGCTCTTTATCTATTTTAACGAGAGAGTGATGGAACATTCCGTCGCGTCCGACTCTGGCGCCCGCATCCGGGATGGGATCAAAGCGGTGTCAAAGCAAGGGGTGTGTTCGGAGACGGTGTGGCCGTATGACGTGGCGCGGTTTGCGGAAAAGCCGCCCGTCGCCGCGTACCAGGAGGCGCTTGGGCAGCGGGCGTTGCAATACCAGACGGTGCTGCGGCGCATCACGCAAATGAAGGGGTGTCTCGCAGCGGGGTTTCCGTTTGTGTTTGGGTTTACGGTGTACACGGCGTTTGAGAGTAAGGCGGTGGAACGTACTGGCGTGGTGGATTTACCGCATGGCGGCGAGAAGCTGCTGGGCGGCCATGCGGTCCTTGCGGTGGGTTATGACGATGCCACGCAGCGCTTCATCGTGCGCAATTCGTGGGGAGAAAAATGGGGACAGGCGGGCTATTTCACGATGCCCTACGCGTATTTGCTCAGCGCTGATTCGGCGTCTGACTTCTGGACGATCCGCATGATGCAGTAAAGGGGACGAGGGAGCACCGCGCTCCAGCGCGAGAAGGAAGGCGGATTGTCGGCAAGGTCTACAATCTGTCGTATCGGGCGCTACACGGCGCTCGCATCTAATCTTTTCAACCGTAGTGGAGTAAGCACATTCCGTGTAGAGAGTAACTACTTAAGAAACCCTTCGCTTTCCAGAGTTGCTTCGTGTGGGCTTTGTGAGAAGCTTTTCCCTGTTCTCATGCAGCCTTCCAGCACCGTTTCTCGTTCCCCTATCGGCATCATTTTCCTGACCGTTTTCATCAGTATGGTGGGCTTTGGGATCGTCATCCCAGTCCTGCCGGTTTACGCGAGGAACGAACCTTTTCTCCTCAACCCCACACAGTTGGGGTGGCTTGTCGGCATCTTCTCGTTGATCCAGCTGATTGCCGCACCTTTTTTTGGAATGCTCTCGGATCGCATCGGACGCAAGCCTGTGCTCCTTTTTAGTGTCATCGGCACGGCAGTAGGTTTTTTTGTCATAGGCCGGGCCGATGCCGCGTGGATGCTGTTTCTGGGCCGTATCATTGACGGCGCGAGCGGTGGGAACATCGCCACAGCGCAGGCGTGCATCGCCGATGTGACTGCGCCAGAAAAGCGTTCTCGTGCGATGGGCGTGATCGGGGCTGCGTTCGGGCTGGGTTTCATCATGGGACCCGCACTGGGCGGCTTCCTGGCCTCGTACTCGCACACGGCGCCCTTTTACTTTGCCGGCGGACTTGCTGTGGTGAATGCGCTTCTTATTTGGTGGCGGCTTCCGGAAACGTATCCGGTAGAGGCACGTGCGCTGGATAAACAACGCGCCTCGCTGGGAGAAGTGTTCGCGGACGGACGCGGCGTGTTCATCACGTTGTTGCTCGTGGCAACGCTCGTTTCCACGACGGGGTTCGCCTTCATCCATGTGCTCTTCGCGCTTTTTTGTGGCGATACTTTTCAGTGGGGACTGCGTGAAACCAGTTACGCCTTCGCGTATGTGGGAGTGCTCGCGGTCCTTGTCCAGGGTGGGCTTTTGCGGCGCCTGTTAAAATACAACATCGAAAAGCAGCTCGCCGCCATCGGCGCATTACTCCTCGCCATGAGCCTTTTTTGGCTGCCGCGTGTCACGGGATTGAACGCCTTTCTCGGCAGTTGCGCGCTGATGGCCGTGGGCAACGGGCTCCTCACACCCACGCTCTCCGGCATGGCCTCGCGCTATGTCAGTGGCCGTGCCCAAGGACGGCTCATGGGGTTGATGACTTCTGCCGGCAGCTTTGGTCGCTTCCTCGGCCCTGCGCTCGCCGTGCTGCCACTTCCATTGAATTTCTCGACGTTGATGCGCCCGCTCTCCGCTGAGGTGTTGCCGGGCATTCAAACCGGCTATATCACGGCATTTACAGGAGGTGCGATTTTAGTCGGAGTCTCCTTTTTGTGCGTCCTTTTTCTCAAAGTGCCAGCCGCATCCGAGTCCGCAACTCAGCCTGCTTCAGCGGCTCATTAAACTGCATTGCCGATTATGAGCATCCCACAGGAAGACACTTTTGCCGATGTCGTTTCGAAGGCGATGCGCGGCCTCGTTGTAACAGACGCAATGGTCGCGGAGCGCGCTGCTGTTTCGCAGAACGAAGTCGTCGCACTGCGCACGGGCACTTGGAACGACGCTGTAGGTCGCGCTGTGGCCGCCGTTCTCTCGCTAAATCCCGACGCACTGAGTGCACTTGCGGCAGGGACGTCCGCACCGCCACCGCTCGCTGTGCACGGCCTGGAGGCGTTCTCCACGCCGTTCGACGATATGTTGGTGAACAGTTACGTCGTGTGGGATCCGGCGACGAAGCACGCTGCGGCTTTCGACACTGGCGCGGATTGCGGACCGATGCTCGCGCGTATCGAGGAGCTTGGACTGAGCTTGCAGGCCGTTTTTCTCACCCACACGCACGGTGATCACGTTTTTGATCTGGATCGACTTTGTGAGAAAACAGGCGCACCGGCTTTTGTAAATGCGCTCGAGCCCATCGACGGCGCGGAGCCTTTTACGACGGGGCGTTCATGGAATTTGGGCAAACTTCAGGTGGTCTCCCGGTTGACTTACGGCCACTCCAAGGGTGGCACCACGTACCACATCACTGGACTGGAAAAGGAAATAGCTGTCGTCGGTGACGCGCTATTCGCTGGCTCTATGGGCGGAGCGAAGGTGGATTACGCAGCAGCATTGCGAACGAATCGTGAGGTCATTTTCAGCCTCCCTCCGGATACCGTGTTGTGTCCCGGCCATGGTCCCCTCACGACGGTGGGTTGGGAAAGTGTCTGGAATCCCTTTTTCGCGAAGCACTAAGCGCGGGATCGGCGCGCTGGACTTAACAGCTACAACTCCCTTGTCGCGAACACGATCTGCGCGAGCAAAAAGTATACTAGCGTGTACAGCGCACCAAAGCCGGCGACCTGCCAGAACAATGTAGCTGGGAGCAGCGTCCCCACGGCGATCTCATCGACGACGTTGAACAGCTGCAAATCCGGGAACACCAACGCCACTCCTGCCGAAAGAACTTTGAGCAACGGCGAAACGTCGCCACCCGAAAGCCACGCTTCGCGCGCGACGCCTTGCACATGGCCAATGAGGTAGATGATGACCGAGGTCAGCATCGTGAAAACAGACGAGGTGGCGAAAGTGGACAACAGCAGTGTCAGCGTAGAGCAAAGCAGCGCCTTGATTAGAATGAGCACGATGCCGGGCACAAGGTTCGCCTGAAACGCGGACGCGCGCACTTCCGCCATTGCGGCTGCGAGCTGCTCTTGCGGTGTGTTGGCCGCGAGCTCTGCAAGTTCTTGCTGTTCCCGCAGGCCGAGGACGCCGGCGAAAAGCGCACTCATAAGCAAGATCGCAATAGTCAGCATGCCAAACACACCCAATAGTTTACCTAAAATATATTCGAAGCGCGGCACCGGCTTGGCGAGGATCGTGTAAAGCGTGCGATCCTCAAGATCCTTTGGAATCAGGTTCGCTGTGCAGAGAAGTCCGAGCAGCCAGGAGAAAATGCTCATCGCGCCCAGTCCGACGTCTTTGAGGATCTGGATGGGATTCTGAAAGCTAAATTTAACGGTGAAAATTGAACTGCCGATCACGAGAAAAGCGAAGAGCAGCAGAAAATAAAACACCTTGAGTCGGATCAATTCCAACAACGTATTGTGTGCCAGTGCCCAGACGCGCAGCCACGAAAAGAGCCGGTGACGGGGGACATTGTTCGCTGTGCCCAAGGAAGTTGTGTTAATGGGTTCCACGGGTGACCTCCAGAAAATAGCGTTCTAAATCAGTTTGCGGTTGCGCTCGCTCCACGACACGCGCGCCCGCCTTTTCAGCGAGCAACTCGATCTGCGCGAGCAATTCTGGGGACGCGTTTTCGAGCGTCCATTCGGGCTTGGCATGACTGTTCAAAAGTTCATCCAAGCGGCCTTCCGTGAGCAAACGACCCTGGTGCATAATCCCGATACGGTCGCAGATCTCCTGCACTTGACTAAGTAGGTGGGAGCACAAAAGCACCGTGATGCCCTGCGCCTTAAACTGGAGAATTAAGTCCCGAATGTCATGCGAACCCGCCGGATCCACGCCGGCTGTCGGCTCGTCCAACACCAGAAGGCGAGGGTCCCCGATAAGTGCCTGCGCAAGGCCGATACGCTGCAGCATCCCCTTGGAATAGCCTCCCAGACGGCGTCCGGCGGCGTCCGTCAACCCGACGGTGCGCAGCAGCGCGTGCGCTTTGTCAGTCAACGTGGAGCCGCTCAGGCCGCAGAGTTTTCCGAAAAAAAGTACTGTCTCTAAGCCCGTTAGGTATTTGTAAAAGTAAGGATTCTCGGGAAGGAAACCCACGGCTTCTCGGCTCTCTACCCGCTTGGAACTCACCCCAAAAATCGCAGTGGATCCTGCCGTAGGAAGCACGAGGCCAAGCAGAATTTTCATCGCTGTACTCTTCCCTGAACCGTTTGGACCAAGCAGTCCATACACCTCGCCCGCAGTAATTTGCAATGAGAGATCGCGCAACGCTCGAACCGGCTCTCTCCGAAACGGTACAGTGAAGTCTTTGGAAAGATTCTGAATAGTGATCGCGGGAGGATTCACAGCTGAGGGAAAGATAACGCAGGAGGCGCGTACTGGAAAGAGGCTGTTTTTCGAGATCGTGACTGTGGCAACGCCGCCGTATTTCTCAGTAAAAAGGTTTTGGCAAGGGCACGGCGACTGCTAAACTCCGAGGCCCGAAAGATGGTGGCCGTAGCTCAATGGTAGAGCTCCAGATTGTGATTCTGGTTGTTGCGGGTTCGAGTCCCGTCGGTCACCCCATCTTTGGACTTTTTCACAGCGTTACCTAATCATCGAGACATCAGGATGATGGCGTGAGCGCGCTTTTTTCGGCGGTCTCGCGCACGAAAAAATTCTGTCCCACCCTTTGGATGTGAGCCGCGACTTCTGCATCAGTAGTAGCGTCGTAAATTAACAGGCTGAAAGAATAGGGAAGGAAAAGATCGTCCAGAGCGTCCTCAACTCTGCCTAGGGTTCGCCAATCGAGGTCTACGCCGCAAATCGCGAGATCGATATCAGACCCCAGTTTGTGCACTCCTTTCGCCCGAGAACCGAAGAGCACGACCTTTTGAATCTCAGGGAATCGCGCGAGTACTGAAACGATTTGTTCCACCACTTGTGCACTCAAGCCGTGGTTGATTTTCATGAGTCGGATTTTTCTAGCTCGGTGAAGCGATTCAAGAAGATCTTAAATTCGGAAAAATAAGATCCTGTGACTGCTGCGGTGATCGCGTTCGCTGTTGCTTCGTTGTAGGTTTGACTGGTCTGGTTTCGGCTTTTGATCATGTCCATCCAAACACCGCCCTCTAAGAGAAGCCCGTTCTTAAAAGCCTCTCGAGTCGCCCCCTTAGATCCGATAACACCTTGGATTCCGCTGTCTTCAAGATAATCTTTGAGAACATTCCAAGCCAACTCGTGAGTGAATTCAAAGGCTTGTATCAGCCCTTGCTGTTCCAGCTCCGAAAGCCGTCTTTCTTCACTGATCTGCACTCCATCAGAGAGGCGCTGGAACGCTTTGCGAAAGCTTTGGAGGCGTTGTCGCCAACGGATGTCAGATCCACTCACGGACGGAATTTAGCATAATCCCCATCCTCATGCGAGTGCTACGCAGCGACTGTTCTCAAACGATGAGCCAAGCGCGGTTTAGAGTCCCGTCGTCCCCATCTTGGCTACCCTCGGAAAGAGGCTGCATGTCGTAGATCGCAATGTAGAGAACGCGCAGCGGTTTTTCGCGTTCTACGCTTTCCCGCCGTCAAAAACGTCTGCACACTTGTCGATATGAACCTCCCCCGTACCGTGTTCTTTGCCGCAACGTTTGCTCTGATCTCGGCTTCTCTTCAAGCCGCAGAACCAAGTTTTTCCCGAAAACAAATCACCGACGATTTCTGGGCGGAAGGCGCCACTATTGGAGATTTTAATCACGATGGAATACCGGATGTGGCCTACGGACCATGGTGGTTTGAAGGACCGGATTTCACAAAAAAACATGAGGTGTATCCCGCCGCCGCGACTTGGCAGTTAGCCAAGCCGGGCGAACCTGCGGAAACTCGTCCGGGATTTATGGGCGCGAAGAGCCCCAAAAATGGGTATTCCGATAACTTCATCGCGTTCACAGATGATTTCAACGGAGATGGTTGGGATGACATTCTTGTGATTGGTTTCCCGGGCAAGGAAACCTTCTGGTACGAGAACCCCAAGGCGGAAGGTGGCGTGTGGAAAAAGCACCTCTGCCTCGCGTCGGTAGACAACGAGTCGCCGACCTATGCGCCGGTATTGGCCGACGGACGAAAGGGTCTGGTTTGCAGTAGCGGCGGCTTTCTGGGATACGCGCTTCCTGTCAAAGGTCAGCCTGACGCGGAATGGACGTGGCACCCGATTTCTCCGAAGGGGCCATGGCAGCGCTTTACGCATGGGATCGGCATTGGCGATGTGAACGGGGATAGTCGCCCCGATTTGCTCGAAGCTCGTGGTTGGTGGGAGCAGCCAGCGGTATTGGACGGCGACCCAGTGTGGGTTTTTCACGAGTTCATTTTTGGCAAGGGCGGTGCACAAATGCTGGTGACCGACGTCAATGGCGACGGACTCCCAGACGTCGTTACGAGCCTAGAAGCCCACGGCACCGGGATCGTGTGGTTTGAACAAACCAAGGAAGACGGTGTGCAAGGTTGGAAAAAACATATGATCGTCGGCGCGAAGCCCGAGGAAACTTCGCATGGCACGGTGTTTACCCAACCCCACGCGCTGGCTCTCTTGGACCTAAACGGCGACGGCCTACCCGACCTCGTGAGTGGAAAGCGCTTCTGGGCACACGGCCCCACTGGCGACATTGATCCCAACGCCCCGGCCGTTCTTTACTGGTTTGAACTCAAGCGTAACGGCAAGGATGCCGAATTTATCCCGCACCTTATCGATAGCGATTCCGGCGTCGGCACCCAAGTAACGGTCGGTCCGCTTGGGCCGAATAAGAAGCTTGGCATTCTCGTGGGTAACAAGAAGGGCGCTTTTGTTTTCGAGCAGAAGTAGTCAGCTTCTCAGGCGGTCCAACCGCTGCAAAGCCCGCTGGGTTTGGCACCGCAAAACCATCTCGGTGAACACGAACGATGTCGTTAAAATTGTCGCGTCTCGATGGATGCGCAGCTCAATAAAACCACTCACAACCTCATGAAATATAAACCTTTTACGATGCTGGCTTTTCTTGCGGCCGCTACCCTGAGTCAGGCGGAAGTCACTGACTATCGTTTTCAAGTCGAGGTACTTGCGAAGGGGATGCCGCAACCGATGCAGCTTCACCTCGCTCCGGACGGCCGCATCTTCTTTAACGAAATCGCTGGCTTTCTGAAGGTCTGGAAACCTGAGCTGCGCACGGTGGTGAGTTGTGGAAAACTGGAGGTGTTTAACGGACAAGAAAACGGGTTCATCGGGTTTGCTCTGGATCCGAAGTTTGCGGAGAACCATTGGATTTATTGCCTGTACTCCCCGCCGGATTTCGACGGTCAGAAGCTGAGCCGCTTCACGATGAACGGCGACGTGATGGATATGGCATCGGAAAAAGTGCTACTCACTTCCGCTGAACAGCGGCTTCAATGTTGTCATCACGCCGGCTCGGTGATGTTCGATCCGCAGGGGAACCTTTTATATTCCTCGGGCGACAACACCAATCCGTTTGGCTCCAGTGGGTATTCTCCGAGCGACGAGCAGGCTGGCCGCGAACCTTGGGATGCCCAGAGAACAGCAGCCAATACTAACAATCTCATCGGTAAAATTCTCCGAATTCGTCCCACGGCTGACGGGGGTTACACCATTCCGGACGGCAATCTTTTTCCGAAAGACGGTTCCGCAGGGCGCCCCGAAATTTACGTGATGGGCTGCCGTAATCCGTGGCGCATTAACATCGACCCGAAGACCGGTTGGCTCTACTGGGGTGAAGTCGGTCCGGATGCTCGCGTGGACGGCCCGAGAGGCGCTCGCGGTTACGACGAAATTAATCAGGCGCGCAAGGCCGGTTTCTTCGGCTGGCCCTATTTTGTCGGCAACAATTTTTCTTACGCAAAGTTCGATTTCGCTACGCAAGAAATTGGCGCCTTCCCAGATCCGGCAAAGCCTCTGAACCACAGTCCGAATAACACGGGAGCCAAGGAACTTCCACCTGCACAACCAGCTTGGATTTATTGGCCTTACGAAGATTCACCGGAGTTCCCGATGTTGGGAACCGGAGGACGCACCGCCTGTGCTGGTCCAGTTTTCCATTATCAGGCTTCCTTCGAAAAAACGAACGGCTTCCCCGCTGAATACGACGGTTCGCTATTGTTCTGGGATTGGCAGCGGCCCTTCCTCAAGTGGGCACGCATGGACGCCAAGGGCGACCTCGCCGGGATAGATCCTTTTTCAAATGCGCTCACCGTCGTTTCCGACAAAGTGAAAGACGAGGAAGTCACCTCGGGCTTTCTAGTGCGACGTCCAGTCGACGTTCGGTTTGGTCCGGACGGCTGTATGTACATGCTCGATTACGGGACGACTTGGGGCGCTAACCTTGACGCGAAGTTGCTCAAGATTTCCTACGTGCGCGGCAACCTTCCTCCCGTGGTGGACATTCAATCTAGCGTCACTTCTGGGCGCGAACCGTTGGCGGTTAATTTCACCTCGCAGGGCACTTACAAACGGGAGGGCGGCGAGCTCAAATACGCGTGGCGGTTGCAGTCTGGAGGGGCGGTGGTGTCTACGGGGACGAGCTTTACGAAGACATTTACGAAGCCGGGCAATGCGGTGGTGGAGTTGACGGTGAGCGATGCACAAGGCGCTTTCACGACTAAGACGACGAATGTCGTGGTGGGAAATAGTGTGCCCGAAGTTCGCTTCGAAAGCCCACAGCCCGGTGACTTTTTCACGCCCGGCCAACCCGTTTCCTTCAAAGTCGCGGTGAACGATTTTGAAGACGGCGCTTCTGCCGAGCACGCCGATGCGATGGGGCCGCGCGTGGTGGTGGAAAGTCGCTGGCTTAAAAGTGCGGATGAAAAAACAAACATCGATCCCGGGATGGCGCTCGCCAAACAGAGCGACTGTTTCAATTGTCATCAAGTCGAACAGCGTTTGGTGGGGCCGTCTTACTTGGAGGTTGCGGAGAAATATAGAGGCGTCAACGGAGCGCTCGAAGCCAGCGTTTTGCGCGTGCGAAATGGGAGCAGTGGCGTCTGGGGGCCTATTCCGATGTTGGCGCATCAGCAGCACACCTCGGATGAAATTGCGCAGATGGTCTCCTGGGTGTTCTCGCTGGAGCGCGGCAAAACCGGCGGTGCGGGGGGACAACGCGGTCTGAGTGGCGAGGTGAGTGCGTCGAAGGAAGGCGGCGTGAAGGTCGCGGTTTTAGAGGCGAGTTATACCGACAACGGCCGGGGTGAAGCGCCTCCGCTCACAGGTAAGGCTCGCGTGCAGTTGCGTCTGCGGCGCGTCGAAGCTGAGGGCAATGAGAGTCTCGGTGGTTGCAAGACGTTGGGCAGCAAACTGGCGTCCGGAAGCAAGTTCCTCGGGAGCATCGGCCATGGAAGTAGCGCGGCGTTTAAGGACGTTCCTCTTAAACAGGTCGGCGGGTTCACCTGTCGCGTCGCGTCTGGAGGGGCTGGCGGAAAGGTCGAGTTACGGCTTGGATCGGCGGACGGCGCGCTATTGGGCGAGGTTGAGGTCAAGCCCACTGGGGGTTGGGATAACTGGGTGGAATTAAAGGCGCCTCGCCTCGCAACCGAAAGTGCCCCAGACCGCGCAGATGTATACGCGGTGTTCGTCAACCCAGGCAAAGGTGGGTTGATGAATTTCGACTGGCTCCAGTTTGACGCCCGATAGGCGCGCGGTTAGTTTCCTCCCACGTATTGTAGAACCGCGCCGGGCATGGGTTGGCGACCTTCCAACGAAATGAAAGGTGTGCTTCATCGAATTCGTGACACATGGCCCAATCTTCGGGCTGCACTCATTCAGCTCGTGGGACGGTTCCCTTGGATGCTGCTGTGTGCAGTAACGGGAACCGTCGCGGCGATGGATTTGGTGGAGCGAGAGGCGGGACGGTTGCACACCTTGGTTGCGAGAATTTTGATGACGGCGGCTTTGGGGCTGCCTCTTTTCTTCGCGTTGCGGATATTGCAGGAGCGTCGACGGCCTAAGATGTCCGTGGAGTGGGTGGGACTTCCGTTGTTGGTGGGGTACTTTTTTTGGCAGTCCGTGGAACTGGGTGGCGAGCCGCAAATCATGAGCATCCGGTGGGCGCTTTTGATGGTTGGCCTGCATGGGTGCGTGGCGGTTAGCGGCTTCATGTGGGGCGCAGAGAGCGTTGGATTCTGGCAGTTTAACCGCCGTATCTTTACCCGCTTTTGTCTGACCTCGTTGTACACAGGGGTACTTACTTTGGGTTTGGAACTGGCGTTACTGAGCGCGGGAAAACTCTTCGAGTTGAACATTCGTTTCGGCTACATGCATTTATTTTTGGTGATGACCGGCATTTTCCATCCCGTGTTTTTCTTGGCTGGTGTGCCTCGGGATTTTGACGCTTTGGAAATAGACGAGCCATACCCGAAGCCGCTCAAAGCGTTTACTCAGATTGCCCTGGCTCCGCTTGTGGCCATTTTCACAGGAATACTTTACGTCTATTCTTTCAAAATTATCGTGATGCACTCGTGGCCACGCGGCTGGGTGGCCCTTCCCGTCTTACTACTTTCGGGAGTCGGGATCTTGGCGGCACTGCTATTGCATCCGCTGCGGAATCAACCCGAGCAGCGGTGGGCCAGATGGTTCATGCACTATTTCCCGAGGGCCTTGGCTCCTTTATCTATACTGTTGTTATTATCTTTGAGGGAACGCATTACCGCGTACGGCGTGACAGAGAGTCGTTACTTGGGAATGCTGGTAGGCGGGTGGCTTCTGACGTGGTCGTTCGTCTCTGTCATTTGGCGGAATGCAGGCATCCGGTGGGTGCCAGTTTCCTTGGCGCTCGCCTGTTTCATGAGCAGCGCTGGACCTTGGAGCGCCGGATCTATCTCCCGACAAAGTCAGTTGCGTCAACTCGTCGGTTTGCTCGAACGCGGTGGGCTAATGGTGGATGGCAAAGTTCAGCCGCCTGAAAAAGAAACGTTGTTACCAAGCAAGGATTACGAGCGCTTGGAGTCGACTCTCAAGTATTTGGTGGCGACGCACGGGCGCGAAGTGGTGCGTGAAATTTTTGAAGGGCTAATGTTGGACACAAGCAAGGTGGAGGAGCGGCATCCATCTTGGAGTTACACTTCGAAAGTGATGGATAAACTTCGTCTCCGGAAAGTGGAGGATAAAAACGGCAGGTGGATTCCCGAGTACAAGTTAGATGGGGGTAATGATTTCCCTCTTGATGGGTTCCGGCGGGCGCGGTTCTTCAACTCCTCATTAGTCAGTAAAGAAGCACTTGTCGGCGACCTTTGGATGAAGGTGGAGAATGGTGCTTTGAAGGCGAGATTCACGCAAAAGGCTCCTTGGGAAAATGTGCCGCTGGATACTTTCTTCGCAGCGTTGACGAAGCAAAATGAGCGCGAAATACCCTTGGAAAAAATGACCACCGACTGGGAAATAGGCGGCAGATCCTTCCATGTCATTTTCACCGACATCCTACTGCAGCACGGCATATCCGAGGGAGCCATCAATCTGAGACGATGTTCGTTGCTGCTGCTAGAACGGTAGTTTTGGAGGAAGCTGCCATTCTACCGCACGCAAAAGTTGCTCGCGCCGAAAGGCGCGCGTGGAACTCGTCCACTATCAACGCAAGGCGATCTTCTTCGGAAGCTGCTCAACCTCAGTCCAATGGCTCGGGTGGGGTCAGCCAGGTGTTCACCAGTGCGGCGGCCCGTTTCTCGACAAGATCCAGTACGGTTTCAAAACCGTCGCTCTCGCCGTAGTAGGGATCGGGGAGCGGCTGATCGCCGAGAAACAGCGCGAGCTTGTGTTGTTGCTCTGGCGGGCACTGCCGTCTGAGTGCGGAAAGATTCAACTCGTCCGCAGCGAGGATGAGATCGAAACGCAGGAAGTCCGTCTTGCTGACTTGGCGCGCGCGCAGACCGTTCAGCTCGTAGCCGCGCCGACGCGCGTGGCGGATGGAGCGCGGGTCCGGAGCCGAACCGACGTGATAATTTTCCGTGCCTGCCGAATCGACCTCAATTGCGAGTTGGGCTTGTGCGAGGGCGCTACGCAACACCGATTCCGCTGTGGGCGAGCGGCAGATGTTGCCCATGCAAACGACGAGCACCTTGGTGGGGATGAGTGGCGCTGACACAGGAAATAATTCAGGCGTGCCCCGCTGCCCGTTTGACCGCATCTACGATCTTACGGTCATCGTCACCGCAGTCCCAGACGAGCTTGAGAAAGCTGGGGAGGGTCATGTGCATCCGCCGCAAAAATGGTCGGTCTCCACCGCAGCCGTACATCAGGTCTGCGGGCATTTCGCCGCGCAGTTTGAGGCGAGCCTTGACGATGAGTCGTGGCAGCCATGCGATGCCGTCTACGGCTGCGGATTTCGCCGGTAAATCGTGCATGGAGGCTGTGTGGGAGGACGGCTGGTTTCCCATGACCTTCATAAAGTATTCATGGCGTATGGCTTGCATCTCCAGTACTGTTTCGAAATCGGGCTCACCGTAATCCTGAAGGTCGTCGATAAAATCAAATAGCTCCTGCGCTGAACACCCGATGGATTTGAGGAACGCGAGATCTGCTGGGTCAAACATGGTCGCGGGAGAGCGTCGACCTGCTCTCCACGCGGCGGTGCCACGGGCGTGAATCTCTCGCAGTTGTTCTTTCCAAGTTTCGATGGGCATCCCGAAATTCTAGCGGCGGCACGATGGGCGGTCTATCCCTCCTTCGGAAGAAGTGCGTGTGTTCGGCGCGCTCTTAATGAAGGGCCACAATCAGTGGGTAAAGCGCTCCCAGCCGTATTTGAGGAGCAAAAAGATCAGGGCGAACAGCAAGAACAACTGCCACATTGAGCCGAGGAAGAGGACGTGGAAGTTGAGTCTTTCCAAAACAAAGATGACCAAAAAAGTCGCAGCAACGAGCGTGATGAAACCGGATAATCTTTTGAAGCCCGGGAGTGAATCGAGGCTGACCTTTTGGGAGATAAGGCGGACGGTTAGTGCCATGGAAATGACCGGCAAAATCTGCGTGTAAACATCAAAGTTGCGCCAACCTCTGCGGGTGAATAAATCGTCCAGCAAGATCATGGCGGAAAATATTCCTGGGATACAGCTCAGGTAGATGAGCGTAGAAAACAGGAGGGAATAAGGCTTCTGTGCAGCTTTAGAGCCGCACGCAAACCCAATGCCGCCAGCCAAAAGCGGCAGCAGTGCGAAGTAGAGCAAAACCGGTTCGGGACGTGCTGCGATTCTGTCGAAAAGATCTTTTAGAGTCATATCTATGCGGCTGCGAACGTTTGTGATGAGCTCGTTCGCTGTAAAGGGTGACGATATCTAAGCCACGCTACTTCGTCTCTTTAAGTTGAAAATAATCTGCACAGAAATAACTCTTCTTTATGCGCTTCCTCCCCGCTCCCATCCTCACGTCTCTCTTTTCGCTTCTCCCCCTTATGGCCGTTGCTCAACAGAAAACCGCCAATTACGACGAGGCCGCTATCGTCCCCTACACACTACCGGAACTGCTCAAAACGCAGGACGGTCAGCCCGTAAAAACCGCCGCAGATTGGACGAACATCCGGCGTCCGGAAGTCCTCGGACTTTTTGAGAAATTTGTGTTTGGGAAAACGCCTCAAAATTGGGGCAAGGTCCGCTTTGAAACGCTCTCCGTTCAAAACAACGCGCTGGAAGGCAAGGCCATCCGCAAGATCGTGCGTGTGACGCTCCCGGATCATCCGCAGTGGGCCGGGCTCGAGCTGATGCTGCATCTCCCAAAGGCCGCCACGAAGCCTGTGCCTTGTTTCGTCGGCGTGAGTTTTGGCGGTAATGAGTCGGTTAGCGCCGACACAGACATTCCCCTTTCCACTCGCTGGATGCGGGCCAGCAAAACCAATGGAGTCGTCGACAACCGTTCCACCGAACAATCCCGCGGCAACGAAAAAGAACGCTGGCAACTTGAACTCGCCATGGCGCGGGGATTCGCCGTCGCTACGTATTATTATGGCGACGTCGAGCCTGATCGCAACGACGGCTGGAAGGACGGTCTGCGCGCTGTGTTGAGCAAAGATGGAGCTTCTACGGAATGGCAAGACGGCGATTGGGGCGCCATTGGAGCGTGGGCTTGGGGGTTAAGCCGCATTGTGGATTATCTTGAGACGGACACCGCAGTGGACGCAGGGAAACTTGTGGTGATCGGCCACTCCCGCCTCGGCAAAACCTCGTTGTGGGCGGGCGCGCAGGACAAGCGTTTTGGCATGGTGGTTTCCAACAATTCCGGCGAAGGCGGTGCGGCGATTATGCGTCGAAATTTTGGAGAAACCACGGCGGTCATCACCAAAGCCTTTCCACATTGGTTCACCAAAACGTATTCCAGTTACGCGAATAACGAGGCGGCCTGTCCCGTTGATAGCCACATGCTTATCGCGTTGGCAGCGCCGCGAGCGATCTACATCGCGAGTGCGGAGGAGGATCGCTGGGCCGATCCCAAGGGCGAGTTCCTGTCCGGCCTTCACGCGCAACCGGTGTTCGATCTTTTTGGGAAAAAGGGCTATGGCGTTCACGAGCAGCCACCGGTGAACACACCGGTGGGAGACGTGGTTGGTTACCACATTCGTACCGGGATTCACGACGTTGTCCGGTATGATTGGGAGCAATATATTACGTTCGCCAGCAGATACTTCGGGCTTTGATTTCGGCCCCATTTTACTCCTTGGAAGCGGTGGAGAACCCGGAGTTTTTAGAGCGTATCAGCTGAAATTTTCGCTGTGTTTACGGGCCAACAAGGCTCGTGGCCCAGCAGGTTAGCCAAGTGCACAAGTCGGAGCGGGTGAACATCTTCGTCAGCGCGCCTTGCGGAGTTAAAATCCCGTATCCATTTCCGTAAGCGGCTCCGTTGACGACGCACAACGCAGACCCATTTTCACGGATTTGATCGGCACCGCGAAGGAGAGCGGAGGTTTGGTCGCCTTCGAGTTCGAATTTCCAGCCGATGACGCGGGCCCCTGGAAAAAGTTGCGGCAGTTGGGGAAGGATTTTACGAGCTGGCGTGAGCACTAAGTTGAGGCCGGGAAGGCGGCTGGAAAACTTTGGTGAGTCAATGGGCTCACCTTCCAAGGAGAGGACTTGGCTGACGATAAAGTCGCTCAATGCCGCTGCATGAAAGATGACGCGAACTTGCTCGGCGTTTTCGAAAGAGAGCAATTTCTCTTCCAGCTCCTCGTTGGTTGTGAACGCCTCAAGGCGTAATCTGGTGCCGCTTGGCGCCGGAAAGGTGGACGCCGTGCTTCTGAAGCAGACGACATCCCAGCCGTGTTCAAGCAAACATTCGCTCAGACGCACTCCGAGTTCGCCAGTGGAAAAGTTGGAGATCCGGCGCACAGAGTCGATGGGGCTCACGCCGGGGCCGCAAGTCACGATTGCAAGTGGCGCATGAGAAGAAAAGGATGCCATCAGGCCTTCAGATTGCCGCGACTTTGGGGACTCTGCAATGCCATTGTACGCCAGTCGGTGCACCCCGCTTGACGCTGCACCACTTTGCGCCTTTATTGCAGCATCCCCAGTCTGCCACCCCGTCCCATGTCAATTTACAGAGGTGTTTTTCATAGAAGCGTTTCTTTTACAGCGCGTTTAAGGGCGCGTTTTTCAGCGCGTACAGCAACCGCGTTGTGCGCCTGTTTGCTTGTGAGCCTTTTCGCAAGTTGCCGTTCCACGGATTTGCGTTACACCGGCGAGACCGTCTACCTTGGCGGCTACAGAGCGAGGGATGGCGCGCAGGAGAAGTTTGACAACTATTCCCATTGGGATGGGGATGATGTGAGCGGTTCCCCGAGCGTGGTCATCCGGTTGCGCCATCAGAGGGCCTATTTTTATAAAAACGGGGTTCTTGTAGGAGTGTCGACCATTTCTACGGGCCGCGAGGGTTTTGATACGCCCACTGGGACTTTCAAAATCATGGCGAAGGATAAAGATCACAAATCCTCACTTTACGGGGATTATGTGGATTCCAAGGGGAACATGGTTAAGCGAGACATTGACCGCACCAAGGATCCGCTGCCGCCTGGAGCGAAGTTTGACGGGGCGAAAATGCCCTATTTCATGCGTATCACGGGTGGAGTGGGGATGCATGTGGGCTTTTTGCCGGGGTATCCGGCCTCGCATGGGTGTATTAGAATGCCGGCGCAGATGGCAGAGGCGTTTTTCCGTAGTGTGGAAGTCGGCACGCCTGTCGCTATTGAGCGATGAGGATATTGCGAAGTGAACTTGGTCTATTTCTAACGCTGAAAGTATCAATCCCAGATTTTCAGCGGGCATGTTCTCAATCTTCTTTTAGTAGCACTTGACGAAACTTTCAGACACATTGGCACTTCTTAAGCTGCACAAAATAATCTTCGATTGCGCCGTTTTTTAATCACGCGAGAAATCACGCGAGAAATTTTCCCCTTATCTCTGATGAATGTATTAAATCCTTCGGCGACCTCGCCAACCACGCGTGAACTCAAGCCGTTGCATCCCTTTTTACGCTTGGTCGCCCTTTTCCTCGCGGTGGCGCTCACGTTCACCGGTCCTGTGCCGATGGCGTTGGCTGCGACGGCGGCCTCAGTGACCGTGACTACCTCTGGCTCGTTGAGTATCACGAACCTTACGCAATCCGGAACGATCCTCACCGTCGTGGCTGGCGGATCGCTTGCTGAAGGGATTACGCTCGCGACAGGCACGATCACTGGTGGGACGCTCTCGTTGACCAGTCTCATT
>Ga0114967_10001759_pt1 | contig 18160 bp, 16 predicted proteins | sample M_130628_MF_Meta_FD_92639 | JGI IMG/M metagenome (GOLD analysis project Ga0114967, IMG submission 92639) | Freshwater microbial communities from Lake Montjoie, Canada to study carbon cycling - M_130628_MF_MetaG | ecosystem: Environmental > Aquatic > Freshwater > Lake | place: Lake Montjoie... | reverse complement strand
TGTGTAATATCATTATTTAATGTATACCATTCATTTTGATTTACAGGAATTTCTGGATAATTTTTTGCTATATCTATAATCATTTGAGCTACAGGGTTAGTTTCTAAGTTAATAAATGATGTAACAAATTTTTCTGAATCATTAAAATGTTCGGGACTATATGATTGAACAATTCTTTGAAAATTATCTGAAAACTTAGGTTGACACGGTAAAATAATTTCTTGGCTAACATCAACGTCCTTACTGCGTACACTATCATTTGCGTTTATGGCAATTTTTTCTATAGAAGTAATTGATGGAGAATAAACTGTTAAAGCGGATTCTAATGCTAAAATACCAGCTCCACTTTGAACGGCATCAATAATTACAACATTTTTTTTAAACCTAATTTTTTTTTCACTTAATCGTTTTTTATATAATATATTTTCATCTGTTGTAAAATTTTCTCCATATTTACTATGTGGTAAAATAACAATATCAACTAATTCTGAGTTATATATTTTAAAATTCATCATTGCTAAACAATAATATGCGGGTGATTGACCACCACATACTATTGTTGTTTCTTTTCCAGATAGTAAAATACTATTATATATACTATATGATGCATGTATTAGTTCTTCTACACAATCTCCGATAGTTTGGTAAGTTATGAAACGATGATGAATATTTATTTTTTCAGGAGTACCACCTCTTTTCATTTTTTGTTTTTTGTTTTTTGTTTTTTGTTTTTTGTTTTTTGTTTTTTGTTTTTATAGTTTGTATCACCATATATATATATATATATACATAATCAGATACAGGTTTGATTGTTTGTTGAAAATATATAAATTATGTTATTTATATATTTTTTTTATAAAAATTAGTAAATTTATGCGGTTTCAAGTTGAGAAACACGAAGAGTAGCAATGTTACTCTGAGGAGACATTCCCAATCTAACGGCATAATACTGTCTGACTGCACTAGATGAAGAAGAATACCTTCTAGAAAAAGCAGCACCACTAGAAGATAAAATTGCATTTAATATCTCAGGACGAGAGTTATGGTTTTCATTAATGAGTTTTTTAGAATATCCATATAAACTATTCTTTTCTGCGGTGGTGTCGTTAACAGTCTGATTCATTGGTTTAGTAGAATCGTATATAACGGTACCATCATCTAAAGCAAGAAGCAATGCAGGAAGGTCATTTTTATCATTAGCAACTGTTCCAAAACTAGCTAGTTTAGTATTTAACCAAACAATGGCAGCATTATAATTATCGAAAGCTGTTCCTGAAACAGTGCCAGCTGTTGAGTTAGTGTTAGGATTATTTAAAAATGTAGTAACAACATTGAAACTTGTATCAGAAGTGATCTCATCGGCCATTTTACGTAAGTAAGAAAGGGAAGCGTTCGCGTTAGGCATTTTATATATTAATAAAAGAAAAATTTTTTACCAAAAAAAATATTCTAAATTGTAGTAAAACGTATTAAATTCCTTAATATATTTTTTACGCAAAAATTTTAAAATGATTTTATAAAATCAAAATAAAGACAATGTTAATTTATAATATTGAAGATTTCACTCCATATCTAATAGGTATCTCATTGTATCTACAATTTGACATAGTCAATATCATTGAAAAGGGACGTATTTGATGCAATATTGACTATTTGCTGACACTTATATAAGTAGAGTGTTTAATAATCTTACTTTTTTTATTCATAGACATATGATAAAATGCCTAAATAATAAGATCCATTTTAGATAATTCTTTTAAATATCTCTTTGAACAAGATTCTACTAATAATCCGTTTGCGTAGATGCCGTAATTAAAATAATAATCTTTATTTTCTAATGCGATATGATAAATATTTACAGATTCTTCTTTTTCAACAACTTCGGATTTTGTATCAATAAAACAAGGGAGACGATATCTATCTTCAGTAATATAGATATTATTGTATAAATCATAAATTTGTTCTAATTGGGTTTCACTAAGTTCATCTACTAAAATGCTATGATGTCCTGTAATAAAAAGGTCATCAATAAGTTCAGGATAATTCGTTTTAGAACATTTATAAATACGATTTGGTGTTCGTGCACTATCTCCTGGATTGTTTAAAATCTTCTTTCCAATCATATCTACAGGAAGATATCCGCTATTTAATGTCTTAACGCGCATGCCAGGTCTAATATCCTGTACTTTTACATATATTTCTGTATCATTTATATAGCATAATATTTTAGTATCTTCTTTAAAACAAGGAATATCTTTATTTGGAGGTAATGCTGGTACACTTCTAAAAAATCTAGACGGCGCAGAAGCACCATTCATTTGTTGAAATCCCGGAAATTCAGTTGCATCAAAATCACTAAAAGATGAGAATTGCAAATCTGACATATATATTATTATTAATATTTTTTTTATTACATAAATTTGAAGTAAAAACATTATTCATATCTAAATAAATAGTATAATAAATATAGAGCATGTTAGTATTATGATGATATTTTGAAAAATTACAATATAGAATCATTTATTTTGCATCGTGAATAAAATTATACAACAAGTTCTCCGGATTATGGTTCTGGACCTCTCCGCATATAAGAACCACAGATTCATACATTTTACGCAAGATATCATTCGGAGTCGGTGTTCCTACTTTAATGAACCCCTTTTTAATCAAGAATTTTTTTATATCTTGTATCGACTCTTGTTTCAACAGTTGCGCTTTGGTCGTGATATTACTACGAATTGTTTTATTGGATACTAATACGCCGATTTTCGGCTGGAATTTCGACTTCCCTACACGATAGGTGCGTTTATAAATTTTCTTCCGCTTCATACGACGCAATGCCGATTTCTTTTGCATCCTTTTTTGTTTTTCTTCTTCTTCTTTTTTTTGAATAGCCATTTTCTGTTTTAATAGGCTAGCGCGTTTTATGTTTTCGATAGAATTCTGATTGCCATCGGTTGGTTCTCGATTCTTCGCCGTTTGGTTATTCGCCCATGTCCTATAGGTTGGTTTAATACCACCTACTTTCAGAGCACCATACGGGGGTGGCGGTAAGATATTCGCACTTCTCGTCATAGGAATGGAAGGGGCATCGAATGGAAAGGAGGATAATGGCGCCGAAATGGGTGTTGAGATAGGTCTAATATAAGGATTTTTATTATGAGGGGATAAAATCATACTATGTGACAATTGCTGGGGCTCTATTTGTTCAAATACATTTGGTAGGTCTAAACTTACGTTCTCATGTGGCTGATGGTTTCTAATAGTATGATTCCTCGCATAATTTACAGGAACTTTATCGCCTTCTCTTTTAGCTAAATCCGATAGATATTCCAACGATTGATTGAAATCCTTTTTGAATTCATCGGTTGCACTCACTGGCGAAATCGTAGTCTTTGCCTTATCGTCGAATAATTCTTTATATTTATCCTGCTGTTTTGACCGTATCATTTTCATAATTTGGTTTCGCACGGTTTTATTTCGCTGGGGCATATTTGGATTTTTCACACGGATAGGTTTAGATGCGGGTCTTGGGGCTCTTTTCTGTTTCTCCTGAATACGAAATAATTCGGGATTAATTTGTATTGTTTTTCTATCTGACATTTATAATTATATCATTTTATAATTATAAGCAATTATCGTATAATGACAAATAAAGATTTATAAATACGATTTCTTCATATAGTTCTCCATTTATTTACACCGTTTGAATATAATATTATAATATAAATATATGGAAAAACATGGAAATCGTGATGACTTTATATTCCCATTTTCAACCTGTGAGAAACCAAATAAGAATGGTATTGCACAACCATATTCTGTAGTTGTGAATATAGTTAGTATTTTTATCATTTTATATTTCTTATGTCAAGCAAAAAATATATATACATTCTTTCTCATATTTTCTTTACTCGCATTTGAATGTCTACATACATTTTCACATGTAATTCATTTATCGAATTATATGCAGATTAATATCATACATTCTTTAGGTTATATCGTTAACTTTTGTTATTTACTTGCCTTTTATAATTATACACATAAATCACCATCGCCTTTTTTCGCAACTATATTGGTCATTCTTCTACTATTTGACATATATTCCTTCATGTTTCTATCATTTATCTATTATTTTTCGTCATCGTTTATTATATTTTTCACCATTCTTATTTATTATTATAAGTATATCCCCAAAAATAAACAAAATTATATTATGGTTATTTTATCATTAGGCATATCTATTATGTTATTGTTTTACAATGAAAAAATCAACTGTAAAAAAATGTTAGAAGTATTTCCGAATTTTCCATTTCACATTTTTTTAGAAATCGCTGGTTTATTCATTTTTTATTTTATTTGTAAATTTTTTATCGAATTTTAAACCCTTGAATGAATTGAAATACGCCCCTTCGGGGCGTCCCAGAAGTGAAATCTTCACTGGTATAGAGTGGCGTTTATATTTTATCTTTTTTCATAAAATTTTCCTTCTTTACCACACATAGAATCATATGACCTTGATGTAGCACAATACTGATATTCCACATAAGTATAATTTTTTCCATTCACCAAGGAATAATCATTGACATTCTTTATAGGAAACATTTTGCATTTTCCAAAATCACTATTTGTAAAAATGTTTTTTGTAAAAAACTTACAATTCATACATAATTTTGGTGTAATTTGACTAGATGAAAATAGTGGCAAAAGATAGAAAATATTATACTTCATTTATTCATAAAAGATAATTGTTTAGATTGTTTTTACACCCTTGAAGAATTCAACGGTATAAATACAAAAATGTATTCTCTGAACATTATTATAACACAAAACAATATAAAAAATTGATTCGATAATTACTTTAATATACGTTCATATACCCATCATTAAAATGAATCAATCGAAATCTCAACCTTCTAAAACTACAAAAGTATCTCGTGCTAAAGTCGTCACTAAAGATCCAACCGTACCAAAGAAGGAGAGAAAATCGAGAAAGACAGCAACAACAGCAGTAACAGTAACAGAAACTGAATGTCATATAGAAATAGAAAAAATGTTAGAACCACCACCCCTTTTTGATAAACTACCAATCGAGGAATATTTCGTGGACGAAAAATCCATCGAAAAAAAGGTCGAGAGTCATATAGAAAATGTTCGTACAAAAGTCCAAGATAAGATTCTGGGTCATCTCGGAGAGTATATCGAGGAACCATATGCCATCATTGAATCTTATTTTATAGGACAACATCTAGAACGTCTAGTGCGCCATCAAATCGAGTCATATAATCATTTTATCACCTACCAATTACCGAAAACCATCAAACAGTTCAATCCAGTAGTCATCCATTCCGATAATGATTATATTCCAGAACACGATAAATATATTTTAGAGGTCATCATTGAATTCGAGAATTTCAAGCTTTATCCTCCGCAGATTCACGAGAACAATGGAGCAACTAAAATGATGTTACCGTCCGAGGCCAAACTCCGCAATTTCACATATGCGTCGACGATGACGGTCGATATTCATATAAAATACGTCATCCGCAATTCAGATACGATGGATAATCCGCGAACGATTAAAAAGGTCCTTCCGAAAATCAATATAGGAAAAATGCCGATTATGTTGAAATCCGCCATCTGCGTTCTAACCCAGAATAAGCATATTCACCCGATACATACAGAAGAATGCAATATGGACTGCGGTGGATATTTCATCATCAAAGGTTCGGAGAAAACGGTCCTATGTCAAGAGCGTGCTGCAGAGAATAAAATCTACTGTTTCGATGGGAAAAATACCACAAAGTGGAATTGGTTCGCCGAAATCAAATCCGTGCCAGATAATAAATGCATTTCACCCAAACAAATAGAAATGATGATTGCATCGAAGAATTCCGGTTTCGGACATGCCATATACATATCCATTCCCAGAATCAAACAGCCCATGGAACTCTTCGCCATATTTCGCGCATTAGGGGTAGAAAGCGATAAGAAAATCTGCGAATATATCGTTCTCGATATTAAAGATAAAGGGAATCGCGATATATTAGCATTCCTACAAGCGTCTATAATAGAATCGAATTCCTATATGACAAAAGAACAGGCACTTGCGCATATAACTACGTATGTCACATATATGCCAATGAATATGGATAAAGAAACCGGACTAAAAAAGAAGCGCGAATTCGCCCTCGAAGTTCTCGGCAATGACCTATTCCCCCATTGCAAAAGTCAAGAACAGAAATTATATTTATTAGGCTATATGACAAATAAGTTGATTAAAACATCGCTAGGGTATTTACCCCCCGATGATCGCGATTCCTATTTGAATAAACGCATCGAGACGACGGGTACTTTATTGAATAATCTATTCCGTAACTATTTCAATAAACTCTGTAAGGAAATGCAAAAGCAGATTGTGCGAGAAATCAATTCTGGGCCATGGCGGTCCACAGAGGATTACGAGAATATCTTTAATATGACAAATATGTATAAAGTATTGAAACCCACCACGATAGAAAATGGGATTAATCGCGCATTAGCCACCGGCGATTTCAGTATAAAAAACGCGAATAGTAGCAAAGCCGGTGTTGCCCAAGTTCTCAACCGTCTAACTTTCCCATCTACCTTGAGTCATCTCCGGCGAATCAATACACCACTAGAAAAAAGCGGGGAACTCATTGCCCCCCGTAAATTACATAATACAACCTATGGGTTTCTATGTCCAGCGGAGACACCAGAAGGGCAATCAATTGGTGTCGTCAAAAATATCAGCTATTTGACACATATAACCATCCCTTCAAATGCATCCAGTCTTTATCAGTATGTCGAGGAGTACACTACCAAAGTAGAGGATACAACTCCTAGTGATACAAATAAAAAAGTGAAAGTATTTGTAAACGGTTCTTGGATAGGCATCACAGATTGTCCTATAGAATTATTTCAAAGTATGAAGGATAAAAAACATAAAGGAATCATCAATATTTATACTTCGATTATATTCGATTTTAAAACTCTCGAAATCCGAATATGCAATGACGGTGGTCGTTTAACTAGACCAGTACTCCGGATGAAAGATGGTTCTGCGATTATCACGAACGAAATTATTGATAAACTATCAAATAGAGAATTGGAATGGAATGATTTACTCACAAATTGTCATATAGAAGATTCTGTCATTGAATATATCGACCCCGACGAACAGAATTATTCTATGATTGCCATGAAAGCAAAAGATAGCTATTTGACAGAAGGATGTAAATATACCCATTGTGAAATACATCCTAGTACCATTTTCGGTATATTGGCGTCGTGTATTCCGTTTCCTGAACATAATCAAGCACCCAGAAATACGTATCAATGTGCTATGGGTAAGCAGGCGATAGGGATTTATGCGACGAATTATGATAAGCGCATGGATAAAACGGCTTATATTTTGAATTATCCTACGCGGCCTTTGGTTGATACTCGACTCATGAATTTCATCCATCTGAATAATATTCCTTCGGGGTGTCAGATACATGTTGCGATTATGACACATACGGGATATAATCAAGAAGATAGTGTTCTCATTAATCAGGGTTCCATTGACCGCGGTTTATTCATGGCCACGATTTATCATACAGAGAAAGACGAAGATAAGAATATTATCCGCGACGAAATCATCCGTTGTAAACCAGATAAGACGAAGACGAAGGGGATTAAATTCGGGAATTACGATAAAACGAATGACCAAGGGTTCATTCCAGAGAATGATTTGGTAGAGAACCGCGATATTATTATTGCGAAAGTGATTCCTATCAAAGAGAACCGTAATGACCCGACGAAGACTATCAAATATGAAGACCAATCGAAGACCTTTCGTACTACCGAGCCGTCATATATAGATAAAAATTATACGGGGCGTAATGGGGACGGATATAATTTCGCGAAAGTCCGCGTTAGGACTTTAAGAAAACCCGTGCTAGGTGATAAAGTTTCGAGCAGGCATGGTCAGAAAGGTACATTAGGAAATATCATTCCAGAATGTGATATGCCGTTTACCAAAGACGGTATGCGCCCCGATATTATCATCAATCCTCATGCGATTCCGTCGCGTATGACGATTGCCCAATTGAAAGAGACATTATTAGGGAAGGTACTGCTACAACTGGGTATGTTTGGCGACGGCACGAGTTTCGGTAATTTAGAGGTGAAAACCATAGCGAAAGAGTTACAGAATGTGGGGTTCGAGAGTTATGGTAATGAGATTCTATATGACGGTTTAACAGGAGAACAAATAGAATCCAGTATTTTCATGGGTCCGGTATTTTACCAAAGACTGAAGCATATGGTCAATGATAAACAGCATTCTAGGTCCATCGGTCCGCGTGTGAATCTGACGCGCCAGCCGGCGGAAGGGAGGAGCCGCGATGGGGGGTTCAGAGTGGGCGAAATGGAGCGTGATGTTCTCATTGCACATGGAATGTCTAGATTCTGTAAAGAGCGACTATATGACGTATCAGATAAGTATAGTATGTATACATGTAGAAAGTGTGGTATGATTGCAACCTATAATAATGGGGACGGAAATAAATTATATGCAGCGGCGGATTTCACAATTCATGCATGTAATACTTGTGGGAATAAGACGGATTTCGCAAAAGTAGAAGTGCCGTATGCGTATAAATTGATGGCGCAGGAACTACAGACGATTAACGTAGCAACTAGGATTATTACAGAGTAGATAATGTCATATAACATAGTCATATAGAAATATTTTTTATATGACCAACCAAGCATGCTTTTTAGATAGTCAACAATGAGGGGATAGAGATAGGAACCTATGTGCCCCCCCTATAAAGTAGGGTGACATACGGAGACTACCGCGAGGAGGTTCCCCCTATTTTATATGGTTCTCTATCATATAAAAATTATGTCCACAATCGCAGAAAATAGCACAATTAATGATATACGTCCCGAATCCGCCTTTATCGGCATTTCTTTTTCCAAATATAAAAAATCAGAAGTTCGGTCAGCACTCATTGATAACATACAAAAAGGGAAAATAGAACCCGCATGTTATTGGGCGGCTGAACTCGTTGCTGCAGGCCACTATATGGAACTATGGGAAAATATATTGAATTATGTGGGAAAATATATTCATTTAGGGAATCCAAAAATCGTCATATATTTAGAAATGCGGTATGAGATTTTCCGCAATATAATTTCACAAGGCCATCATATAAGTGAATTAGACCTCCGGAATAATAAACGTATTCGCCAGTTATTCGCTGAAATCGTTAGCACATTGGCCGTTTCCAATAAAAAACATAGTTTCGAAACAATCAAAATCAATAGGGTCGAAGAATTCGATATGACACAAATGACAGAAAGACTCAAAGCCCCGAATGTGACATATGCCGAGGGTATTTTCAAAAAAGAAGACCCAAAAGAACTCTATATCGCGATTAACGAATTCGCTTATAATATTTCAAACGAAAGGCGACATATGCTTACTGCATGTTATTGGATAGAATGGATTATAGAATTCGACCTTATATGTAAGAAACGCAAAGAACCCGTGTTATGCCAGCGCCGTGCGAATCCCAGAATAGAAAATAAGATGCAAAGGGATATTATATGGGTAATATGGGACACGCTATTATTATATACATCTAGACTATCCAATCCTTTTATAGAAAAACTGATGAATTCAATATTCAATCTATTTTGTATTAAATATACTACGGCTGCATGCAAGCGCCGTAGATATCTCTTATATTTTGCGGTTGCACTTTTAACTGAACCAGTTCCTATAGATATAGAGGTCGTATCAAAGAAAGAAATCATACAAAATGTGATTGATAAAATCGATGAAATCTATCGTCAAATAAAAAAAAATGAGGAATCGCCAAATACAGAATACTTATATTCGAATTTGGAAAAACGGAATAACTTTAACGAAACTCTGAAGAAAATGGAAATCTTGAATAATATGGAGAAATTCTAATTTATACTAGTGAAGATTTGAAATACGCCCCTTCGGGGCGTCCCCAGAAGTGAAATATTCACTGGTATAAATCTTCAATTGTTTACAAATAGAAATATTATCCTTTTATAAATATTTCGGAAAGGTCTATATAAACTGGTAAAAAATCGTCCTATAATATAAATGAGTAAAAACCCGAAAGTAATAGGCGAAGGGTCATATGGCTGTATTCATCGCCCCAGCATTACCTGTAAAAATAAAAAAATATCATATAAGAAAAAGGTATCCAAAGTCCTATTAAATAAATATGCGTTAAAGGAAATGAATCAATATTTACGCATTGCAAGGGCAGATAAAAAATCGCATTTTTATTTAGGCAAACCTATACAATGCGAAATATTAAATTCCAAAGAAAATATACATGCATTAAAAGGTTGCGAAGAAGGCGATAATATAACAGAAAATATAGACGATTATTCCCTTTTAGTAATGCCCGATGGAGGTATCGATATTGATATTTATGTGACAAAATTAAAACATATGCATAAATCAAACGAATTGACGAATCGACTACGCCCCTTCTGGATAGAATTTTTACGTATGTTTGAAGGATGCGAATTGTTTTTAAAACATGGTATCATTAATCACGATATTAAACCGCAAAATATTCTATATGACGAGCCAAATAAAAGAATGAATTTCATCGATTTCGGGCTTATGCAATCATATAAAAAAGTCACATATAAATTATATCATTCGGATTATTGGTTAGCGAAACACGCGCATTGGTCATATCCATTAGAAATACAATTTTTGAATAAAAATCGATACAATCATTTTATTCATAAAACAGAAGATGAAAAACGAGAGTTTTATTCTAGGATTATTGATGATATAAATCATAATAATGAAACATATAATTCCGATACAATAAGAACACTTTTTTCATATATTATGCCAAAGGAAAATTCAGATGAATTTACAAATAAATATTTCGACGACCTTTCGCGTATGTTAACTACCGATATTAATAGTAAGTCATATAAATGTTTTATAAAAAAATCATTAGATACTATTGATTTATATGGCGTTGGATTTACTGTTTTACATGCCATAAATGTATTGAAAAATATAATAGAAAAAGAATTCTATCACGATTTAATGGAATTTACATATAAATTAATAACACCTAGATTATATGATAGATATACGGCGAAAGAAGCGACAATCAAATATAAAGAGATATTGGATAAACACGGATTTTATAATAAACGAAAGAATATAAAAACATTGAAAAAGAGTTTTCAAGGTATAAGAGCTAGGTCACTCATATTATCAACGAAGAAAAGAGATAAGATTATAAAAAAAAAAGTGAATATTTATAACGAATAGAATAAGTTTGGTTCCTTCGTTTCGTTATAAATATGCGAAAATACGACGTAATGTCATATAGATGATATTTCTATATGACCTATGTAATGACTAATCACAATGGAATAAAATACTCATTGCTGACTTTTTGAAGTATTATACTAGTAAAGATTTCACTTATGGGACGCCCTAAAGGGCGTCATTTCAATTCATTCAAGGGGTTAAAATGCAGAACCAAATGCACCGCCTAATACGCCATTTGCAGCCATAGGACCCATATAAGAATCCATTATAGGAGAACCTCCGCCTCCGGAACCGCGCATCATCGTATCATAGGTATTATTTGCCGGTTTATTTGTTGCAACTGGCGCTGGTGGAAACATATCCACTTGTGTAAAACTATTATCTAGATGGTCAGCTTGACTAGGCATATGTTGACTTATTGGTGCTTTCTTTTGATAAGAACCCGAAGATGAACCACCTCCAGATGAAGATGAAGAGGTTCCTTCCCATAGGTCATATATTCGGTCGACGATGATATTTACTTTAATTCCCAATTTTGTTTGAATACTGAGAACCAATATGAGGAAAGCTAGGACTACATTCGTCAAAATCAAACTCTCATATTTAAACCCGCTATATGTAGGAATATAAGTAATCATTCTATGAATCAATATAATTCCGCAAAACATAATGACAATTTGGATGAATATTTCGGCTAAAAGTTCCAAACTCGAATTATCGGGGTCTGCTTCAGGAATGAACCGCGAAATAGATTTATTGAGTATAACAATCGGAATAATACCCAATAGAGAATATTGTATAACATTTAGCAACTCGGCTTTTCCTTCTTCTGATGTTGAAAATACGTGATTAAAAAATGTTTTTTTATATGTATCTCTCGTTTCTTGTAGAATGTCCATTATAGAATTGTATATAGCAATAGTTAGAAATAAAATATGCGTCAAAAAGAGTATAGAAAAATACTAATTCTATTTATTATAAATGAGTAGTGCTGTTTCGTCTGCCCGTAAAAGAAGAGCCGGACCTATTCCTCCTGAACCGGTGCGTAATATGCCTGCATCAAATATACAGACACAAGCACCTCCTAGAGCAGGTCTTACATTACCCGAAGTCATTGCATTGGTAGATAAACGTTTAGTCACATTAGAGAAATTTATGAATGAAACAAAATCGGAGCCACCTAGAGAACCCAAAGTCAGATTTGAAGTGGATGAAGAACAGCAACAAAATGAAGTCCCTGAATTATCTGATGATATAATCGAAGAATTTAATAGCCGATTTCTATTATTAACAGAAGAAATGGCAAATATAAAAGATATTATAATGAAATTACAGTCATATACAATGAGTGTGAATAAAGTACTTATGGAAGAAAGGATACAAATTATATCTAATTTAGGAATAGAAGAGGGAGAAGAGGGAGAACAAGGAGAAAGAGAACAAAGAGAAGATGAGGACGTAGTAGAAAATAATAAATTGAACTCTGAAGTAGATAAGAACGGAGTCACCGAATTCGGTATTCCATTACCTGAAAATATTCCTAGAATTGACCCTATGACTATTATGTCGTCTAAATAGAAAAATGAATTAAACAATACGTTTATATAAATATAAATATTTTCATTTATATTTATATTTATAATGTCTTCTATTCAAACTAGTAAATCTTGTAAAGACGAACTGGATAATTTAAAAAAAGAATTCTATGAAACAAATGGAAAAAATTCTTTTTTTAAAAACAAACAAAAAATAGAATGTGCAAAAATGATTTGTTCCAAATATTCATTACAAGAATTAATTGCAAATTCGATATATCAAATAGGCGATTCGAACAAGATTTTTATCGATTATACGATATTCAAATATTTTATTAACCCAGATAACTATCAAACATTTATTCTTTCTTTATTTACTCTTTTTAGAAAAATATTAGAAACTTACAAAACGTATGAAGTACATATCAATATTGATACTTTTACGGTTACAGCCGCAGAACGATATAAAGAAGTTATTAAATTATATTGCGAAGAATCTGCAAAAAATGGAACTCATTTTATTGATACACTTACATTTATGAAAATATATAATTTACCTAGTGTCGCAGAAATGATTTCTAAAATTATGAAACCTATTATTAACCCAATCGCGTATAGTAAAATAGTATTATTAAATAAGGAAGATAGCAAAACAGGATTAGAACAACTTTTTACGATACAATAGGATAAAATTGATAGATAAAAAGCAAATAAAGTATAAATCATACTAAAACTATAATGAAGATTGTTCTCTCAAATAAAGCCGAAGTATTCGCCAGTATTTTCCAGAATGTGAAGAATTTCACCAACCATATAAATATCGATTTCAATTCAGATAGATTATATTTTCAGACGATGGATACGTCACATGTATCTATCGTGGAATTGACAATACCTGCTGCGTGGTTCGATTCGTATGAGTGTATAGACCCCAAACCTATAGGAATTAGTGCCGGAATAGTAGGTAAAATATTGAGTTTGAAAGATAAAACGCAAATATTAGAATTAGAAGTCATTGACGATAAACTATTAATACGCTTTCTGAATAAACCTGTAACGGAAGACGGCACTTCATCGACCACAATCTTCGAAAAACATTTCGAAATACCTCTCATAGAAATTGATTCGCAGAGCATGACCATACCAGAAATCGAATATCAAGCGGAATTCAGTCTATCTTCCGCATATTTCGCAGATATTATTAATCAACTCAAAATATTCGGCGATACAATGGACATTGAGTGTAGCGAAGAGAATATTGTTCTATTTTCAAAGTCATCGGAAAATGGGAAAATGTCAGTCGATATAAAAATAGATAACTTGACGAGTTTTGCGATAGAAGAAGCCGCTGCACTCAAATTGTCATATAGTTTGAATTATCTGCATCTTATTTGCGCATTCCACCGTCTATCGAAATATGTGGAGGTGAAATTGTGTAATGAATATCCTCTACAGGTCGCATACTCATTGGGTCAAGATGCCGTATTAGCACTCTATTTGGCACCAAAAATAGAGGACGAATAAAATAAATATCATATAGAATAGAAATAGTATAAAATTATATTATATTTTTTTATCTATATATTTCTTTTTCAAAATGGTTTGTTGCACTTATTGTAAAAGTGTTTGTCATAATATAAGTAAATGTAATGAATTAAGTGAACTCATTAATAACACAGAATTATGGGCTATGTATAGTGTCATCCAAACTTCGGATGATTCTTTCATTGCACATTTACATACTCTTGATATAGAAAAACTGCTTACCCTAATCGCACATAAAAAAGGGGTCAGTTCTACAAATAAAGAGATTATGGTGAAGAACTGCGTAAATGCATATATTTCACCGTATTATAATGAAATACGCGATACGAGAGAAATCAGCTCTTGGTTGAGATATTCGCAATATCTATTATTTGTCAATAGGAATAATCTCATGCATGATACCAAAAATATATTTCATATTTTATCAGAAAGTGGTATGAAATATTTTCGTAATATGTTTGGCGAATCTTTTCATATTACGGATATTATAAATATTACAAATATTGAATCGCCGACTTCTCTCATATCTATGCCACGTATCATAGAAATAATTGGTGAAACGTTTGCACAGCGTATTTACTATAGTTATACAATAAATAGAGATATACAAAACATAGAGGAAATACATGACTATGATACTTTATATACAATTATATCCAAACGAATTATTGATATCGAATTTCATGCTGACCTTCGTGACTTTATCCGTGCTGTCTTTACCCGCGAAATACACGACGAAATATATAATAGTGCCGAAGGTTTTATTGAAGTCGTTTTATTAGACGAAATGGAAAGTGACTATGGTGATGAGGATGAGGATGGTGATGAGGATGAGTATTACGAAGATATTATTCTTCCACAAGAAATCAATGTCGAATTCAAATATGATAATCATTTGATACTATATGACGAAGAATGTTTTATATGTTGTAATGCACAATGTGATACCCAGCTAGGATGCAATCATATATTATGCGGTGGTTGTATTCATACGTTGATTGCCAATGCGAAAGTAAATCATACAGTCAAACTCGTATGCCCTTTTTGTAAAAGAAAAATCGAATCTGCCATATCGAACCGAGAACAAAATACATAAAATTGATTTGCTTTTATTTCAAGAGGTAATGAGCATACCCCCCAGCAATATGATGACAATGATGATGAATAACGAGTTTAGCCTTTCTAGTCGCGAGTTACGTCAAATGCGCCGTAATATTAAAAAAGAAAATAAACCCGATATGGTCGCGCCTATTTTATCCGATATAGAAGACGATGACGATAGCGACTTTGAAATGGCGATTGAATATAGTACCAAGGAGAATACACGCAAAGTCAAGCGGTCACATGAGAAAAAAGAGAAAAAGCGTATCATTCGAGAAGACGAGAGCAATAGCAGCGATGAAGAATATTTACCATATGCAGCACCTGTCAAAAAGGATAATACCAGAAATGGTCGCAGAAACGCAGCGAAGGAAAATATCACTCCTCCTTCCGATAAACACGTGTCATTCGAGGAAGAGAAGCAGCCCAAGCCATTCCGTAACCCAAAGGGACGATTTACACACGCGAAAATCTTTGCATTGAAAACGCTAGAAAAGAAAAATGCGGAACATGTCCAGCAGATTCGCACAAGTCCAAGGAACCGCCATTCAATGAACTACTACGAGTCTGATTTCGAATACGATGACGAGAAAGACGAAGAATATCTTTTAGAGGAAGAAGAAAGTTTTAGTTTTCAGTAATTGGTTAGTAGTAGATAGTTAGTAGATATGATATTGTTTTTGAAATCACAGTAAATATAATGAGAAATCCGCGTTTTTTTTTGTCCTATAAAATACCATGAAAATTCAAACAACCATGGATACTTTCACGTTTTTTATTATTTTCATTATCATACTTTTTTTATATGTCCATATTATTGCCCAATATAAAAAAAGCGAAGATTTAGAAATATATGAAATGGATTATACGACGAATCAATCCCTTCAAGAAATATGCAATATAAAACAACCCGTATTATTCCAACTCAATATATCAGATAGTCCTTTACTATCTATCGATAATCTGTCATATAAAAATGATGTGAGGGTTTATTCCCAACCAATGACAGCATGCGACCAGAATGATAAGGCGTCGGATTATATTCTATTACCCTTCCCTCAATATTATAATTTGATTGCAACTGCCGTAAAGCCCCACTATTATACTCAAAACAATCGCGATTTCATAGATGAAGCCGAACTATATGACACTTTTCGAGAACTTGATGTATATTTAAAACCGTATTATACCGCGCAAACCATATACGATGTTTGGACAGGTGGTCGTCTCGTAACCACGCCATTAAGATATCATATAAACTATCGGCAATATCTCTATGTGACAACAGGGAAAATCCATGTCAAAATGACGCCATATAAAAGCCGGAAATATTTACATCCTATAGATGATTATGAGAACTTCGATTTTAGGTCGCCTGTGAATCCATTCACGCCACAGCCTGAATATATGCATGATATGGATAAGATAAAATTCTTGGAATTCGATGTTCATGCGGGATATGTTCTATGTTTACCTCCCTATTGGTGGTATTCTATACAGTATGCGGCAGATTCTGCGGATAAAAAAGAGACGGTTATCATGAGTGTCATATATAATTCTTTTATGAATATTTTGGCTTATTTGCCGGTGATTGCCAGATATTATATGCAATTGCAAAATACGAAGAATATTATTACAAGGTCTTTTACAGGTTCTCAAAGGGGTAACGAAGATAGTCATATAGAAGAATTGTCAACGATATCTAATGAACATGATGATAAACCTGCGAATAACCATCCGGAAAAAGCATCCGATGAAATCATTGATAGCATTCTTATGATACAAAAAAAAGTGGAAGAAGGATAGTCATATAGAATATTATTTCATTTTATTAGTTGCATGTTTATGCCAATACATTTCCGGAAAATATCGACGCCTTGTTCGTCGGGTTCATATCCGTATTTTTGCATAAAAGTTTCATATAGGTCTTCGTCGGGGAAAATGACCATACCGTCGGCTTGTATTGTCCCTTCCATTTTTTCAATACGGGTGCGCCAAATGGGGGACCTGGCTGCATATCGCAGCCAGTCATATCGAAATGCGTCTAGCAATTCATCTTGTTCTTCGTTTGTCAAATAGATAGATTCTATTTGACAATTGCAAAGGGTTTTTAGCATTCTATATGGCGGTTTATCGTGGGCGGGTTCTCGAAGATATGGTTCGGCTTCTTCTAGTTTGAATGCCAAGAATCTCTTTGATTCGGGCTTGTTATTTATCTTCTTTGTATATTCGGAGATGATATTTTTTATGAGGGTTACCAGAATTTGTGGTTCTCGCTTTTTCTTATATTCTTTTTGTTTTTTTTGTGCGAATGCGACGAATGACGACGATTCTGTCAAGAGTTTTAGCGCATGTTCATATAGAATATTTATCACTTCTTCTTCGAAGCCGGATGTGTAGAGTTCGTAGCCCCAGAAGAGAGAATCTTCTATATGACATTTTTCTATGGATTTTTTGAGGGATTCGATGACACCTTGTTTATAATATAGGCGGGTGGTAAAGACGATTTCTTTTGTCGTCGAACCCTCATTGGTAAAGACGATTTCTTTTGTCGTCGAACCCTCATTGGTAAAGACGATTTCTTTTGTCGTCGAACCCTCATTGGTAAAGACGA
>Ga0114967_10001758_pt1 | contig 18163 bp, 10 predicted proteins | sample M_130628_MF_Meta_FD_92639 | JGI IMG/M metagenome (GOLD analysis project Ga0114967, IMG submission 92639) | Freshwater microbial communities from Lake Montjoie, Canada to study carbon cycling - M_130628_MF_MetaG | ecosystem: Environmental > Aquatic > Freshwater > Lake | place: Lake Montjoie... | reverse complement strand
GGGCGAAATGGCGCTGATGGCCGTGTTAACCGCGCCTAATGCAAAACCGGCCGATGTTCGCCAAGCCATGATCGGTTTCTATCAGCAGATGCCCGAGCAATATGCTGATCAGTATAGCGAAATTTTCCACCACCTCGTGTCCTACCAAACTCCGCTGCTCTTTCATTGCACAGCGGGCAAGGACAGAACGGGGTTGGCGGCGGCCCTGATCCTCATGTCCCTTGGTGTTTCGCGGGCTGATGCGGTAACAGACTATGTGTTGACCGAGAAGGCCGGAGATTTTCGGGCTACAGGGACGGGGGCCGCACCTAGCGCCGCTAACGATCCCTATGCCGCCATGCGTGCGACACAAGCGGATTTGATGGCGCCTCTGTTGCGGGCGGATCCAGCCTATCTGGACGCTGCGTTAGACCAGATTATCAAGGACTATGGATCGGTTCAGACCTTTGTCCATAAGCGCCTTGGGATTTCCAACGCTGAAGTCGCCCTTCTGCGCGCGCGGCTTCTTGAGCCTGTCTCCTAGGTCATCTTACCCTGAGTGCTCAATGGACGCGGGTGGGTAACTAGGTAAAGCAACTGGCTGGGTTAGGCTTGCTCAACCCTATTAGAGATATGCGTTCGCCCGTAATTCCCATTCAAATAGAATGTCGATGTTAGGAGACGCCTGAAGCAACACTGATCACGATACCATCATGTCGCCAATATTCTTGATCACATTCAACGACACCGCTATCTGCGGTAAAGCTTGTACGCTCTTCCAATAGGCCGGGTGTCCCGGATTTAACGCCTAGGGCAAGGCCTCATTGTTAATGAGGGCGCAGGGTCTCATGGCTAACCGGTTTCGGACCTGTCAGTTACGCACAAGCGAGAAAGCTCCGGATCTCCAAAATTCTAGACCTCGTCAGTTACAAAAATGGCCGACCCAAGTTTGGGCCGGCCATTTCTATTTCATCGTCTGTCTACGATTTAGAAGTTAACGCGAACGCCCATGATGTAGCGAGCACCGAAGGTCTCACCCTCAATTGGGTAAGGGCGGGTGTCGCCATAACGGATCGCCTGCTGGTTTGTCAGGTTCAAAGCATCAAAGAAATATTCGACATTCTTGTTGATCTCATAACGGATCGACAGGTCCATCTCTTCATCATCATCCCAGAAAATGTCGCCGTTGGTTTGTGGAACCAGCTTTCCATTGGCAACACCGTAGGCACCTACGCCTTGCATCCAAGCGGTACGGAACTGATAGCTTAACCGCGCCGAGAGGCCATATTTCTCATAGATCAAAGAGACATTGTAGAGCGTATCTGACGTGCCGGGCAATTTGATCTTGCGCTCGCCAATGTTGGCCGGGAACAGGGCCGCATTGGTGGCCGAGTAGTATGGGTTGGCCGTGTTTGGAATGCTCACCTCTGAGTCCGTGAAGGTCGCATTGGCGCTGAAACCAAGGCCACCCAAGAAATCGGGTAGGTTGTTGTCTTCAACAACCTTGGATGCATTTTGCGCAATAGCGATTTCAAAGCCTTTCAGGTACCCGTTACCGCCGTTACGAACGGTCGATAGGGCATAGTTGGAGCGGGCAAAGCCAGGAACATCCAAATCTGTGCGACCAAACAGATCAGTCTGGCTAAACAGGACGTCCTTGATGTCCTTATAGAATGAGCCAACCATGAAATAGCCGTCATTCTTTTGATACCATTCGAAATAGGCATCAAGACCAACCGACCGTTCGGGACCTGCATCTGGGTTACCGCCCGAGATGGACTGGGTAACATCGTTGATCACGAAGTTGGGACGAAGATCGTCAAAGTCAGGGCGCGAAGCCCCAGTCGTGACGCCAAGGCGCAGCTTCATCTCATCGTTCAGATCATAGTTGATATGGGCACTGGGATAGAAGATCGTATCTTCTGATGTGGTTTGCACCAGGGTCAGAGGCGCGCTTGCATTGGCAGGCGTTAAGTTAACAAGAGCCTCACCTGTGTTTTTGGTTTGCTCTGCACGCACACCAAAGACCACATTGCCCCAGTTTTGCTTCCATGTGGCCATGGCATAACCGGCCAAAATCTCTTCAGTCACCTTATAGAGATTGAGGCTTTGATCCACATAGGAACCAATATTAGCGGCCTTGAGATTAGCGGCCAAGGCATTAACACGGTTCCTGTCGTGGTAACGGATCTGATAGCCAAGTGGCAATTTTCCAACATTGCTGCGTTCTTGGGCAATATCGCTGAAGGTGATCGGCGCACGGCCTGCGGCAGCGACTTGAGCGGCCGTCGTTGTAAAGACTTTGGAGAAAGTTTCTTTGCTGCGGTCTGTATAGGCCGCACCGAGCTTCACCGTCGTTTCGCCACTAAATATGTTAAAGTCACGCCTGGCGTCTAGGCGGCCCGTCCAAGCGGTCGTTTCGTCTTGGGCTATGCGCGAGCTGATATTCAACAATACAACAGGGAACTGCTCGATGGAGTTGACCCGCTCCCCGCGCGAGCGAACGGCCGTTGAGCCCGTACCCGTGATGACGGTGCGATAGAGGCGAACCGTATTGAAATTGTCATCGCCCAAGAGATACTCAACCGTGGGGCGCTCTGTAACTGTTGAAGGGCTGGCGAAGTTGGGCAGGGCTGGAGCGTTCGAGTTGTCGATGGATTCGGTGAAATTGACGCGTGCAGTTGCATCCCAGCCAGCGGCGCTGAAATCAGCACCAAAGGTGTTGGTGAAGATGGATTGCTCATAATCGAGCGAGTTGAAATTGGATGTGATCTGGGCACCGTAAACAGTACCTTGCTCGGGTGTGTTGCCGTTACAGATGTCAAAGGCACCGGAGTTGGTCTGAGGCGCGCGAACCGCTGGGCAGGCTGACGTTCCGGTCGCAACAGCGCCATTATCCATGCGGAAGATAAAGTTGCTGCGCAGTTCACGGTCGGTGAAGTTCGTGAAGATGGAGTTGAAGAAGAGCCGCGTCGTATCGTTCAGTTGATAGTCAACGCGACCTGAATAGGACTGGTTACCGCGCACGAGTCGATAGGGCTTGTTTTCATATTCACGGGCCCAACGGCGGTCTTCCCATCCAGGACGGCGATCGACGCTGCCGCCACCGGTCTGGTAAGGATCGGTTTCCCAGTTGTCTGTGATCTGATCGCGCTGGTAGCTCGAAGCTTCAACCAGAACGCCAAGTTTGCCGTCCATAAAGCGGTCCGATATCACGAAGGAATTGTCCACCTCAGCGTTACCGCCCAAAGCCATGATACCGGCGGAGAGTTTCACATTGGCTTTGAAGCCAGGATAGTCGAAGGCGCTGCGGGTGCGGATGTTGACGTTACCGGCGACCGTATCACCGCTCATGTCCGGTGTGATGGCCTTGGTAACGATCACCTGTGATGCCAAAACCGATGGAATATTGTCAAAGCGCGATGACCGACCTTCAGGCGAGACAACATTGATGCCGTCAAAAGAAATGGTGGTCCAGGTGTTGGGCGTGCCGCGCAGGTTCACATAACGCGCTTGGCCTTGGTCGCGCTCAATAGCAATGCCGGGCAGGCGGCCAACGGCAAAGGCGATGTTCTGGTCAGGAAATTGGCCAATAGCGTCGGCAGAGACGACCGAGACCAGATTGTCGGAGGCGCGTTGCACTAAAAGCGCGGCCCGCTCTGATTCAGCGATAGGGCGAGAGGCGCGAATGACGATTTCAGTGTCATCTGAAGGCGCTGCAGCCGCGGCTGGCGGCGTTGTAACTGCTGGTTGAACTGCCTGAGCATTGGCGCTTGCTGCTGTCAACAAAGCGCCGAGTGCGGCTGCCCCCATCAATGAGGTACGCGATAGTTTCGTTTTCATAATTAGATCCCCTAGGCGCCAGTGATTTTTTTGCGCGCTTAGAAATAGAAATAATCGAGAGTCTTTACAGGGAATTGACAGATTTATGACTAAAATATTAAGTGTATCGGCTTGTTACTACGGTATAAAAATAAGCGGCCGCAGCTTATAAAAATTCAGGGCAATTGCTGGGATTGAAGTCTTAGTGCGTTGACCGAGATATTTTTTATTGATCGAAGGAACTGGCCTCAATCCTGTGGAAATGAAATAAGAGATAATGACGCTATGATATAAAGAGTGAACACCTTTAGTAAAAAAAAGGAATAGGGACGATTTTGTCCCTATTCCCATTCATTAATGCATCAATTATCCTTGGGGTAGCCCAAGGGTTAGTTAGACTTCTTCAGCATCAGAGTCGTCGGCGTCTTCAGCTTCGTCTTCTTCAGCTTCTTCAACTTCGGCGTCTTCGCCTTCATGGCCTTCTTCGAGCATTAACTCGTGCTCGCTTGCGCCTTCGGCGTGATCGTCAGATTGCACTGTGATGGCTTCGTCATGGATGGTCATTGAAAGTCTCCTTTGAATTCGCATAACCAAGTATGACTCCTGTTGTTGTCCGTTATTTAATGCCTTCAAGACGATCGCATGAATTCAAGGGGCACCAGCGGTACGTCACCTTAGCCAAACACCGGCACCGGTTTGATTACAATGTAGTTCTCGAACATCGCAGGGTCCGTTCACGGGGCGTAGGGGCCGACCCGGTGAAACAGCGGGTCTTGGAACAGCTATCTGTTCGACCCCTGCCTAACATATCATCCTAAGAAGATCGTGCAGAGGCCAAGGTCCGTTACGCCGCCTATGGGGACCCGCGTGCGGTTTGCGCTAAATTACAGTGTCGGGGAAGGTCACAGCTTTGGCGGCAGATGGGGAATTTGGGCAACGACCACCTCCCGGCGTTGCCGACTGATGCCGTAGATTATGCGTTCGCCGCGCGCACTGGTGTCCCAGGCCCAGCCTTGACCTTCAAAAGGCACAGCAATCTTGGTGACATAGTCTAGCACCACGCCTTGTTTTGGTAATCTCAGAACATACAGCTCTGGCGCGTCATGTCCGGTGACATAGAGCAGGCCATCTTCGCCCCAAGCGCCCCCAGAACTGGAACTTGCGCCCCAGGTTGCCACAACCTCTTGAGGAAACAGCCACGACTGTCGCATTTGCCACGCATCATCGAACTGGCCCAGATAGGTCCAGCGTTGATCAAAGCCAGGGGTTGTACCCTGGTCATTATAGTTGGCGAAACATGCCCACCAAAATCCAAGATGCCGAACGGCCCAAGTCAATGACCCGAGCCGAATGCCAAAACTATGGGTTGCTACAGGTTGCATCGTGGCGGTGTCGAACGTTTCCAGAGAGCTTGCCATCGGCAACTGAGGGAAGTTCGAATGCGCTAAGACCAGACGATTATTGGCAACATAGCCCGCATTAAAGTGCACGATCGCACCATTAGCGTCATCACGCCATTCCGCAACGCGTACGCCATCGGATTTGCGGTGCTTAACCACTGTACGATTGCCGATGCCGTAGAAATAGCTGGCATCGACTGCAGCGGCTTGGTTGGCCTCTGGCACAGGCCAACGACGCAGCTCCGTTGCCGTCAGGCTCGCTGGCGAGGTTAATTCAGCGCTCGAAGCGGCTTTGGCTCCAGAACCTAACAGCGTAAGTGTCGGAACTGCCAACGCAGCATATTCCAGAAAGTGTCTTCTCGTCCAAGGTTGGGGCATCAGAACTTCTTTGCGACTTCAAAACTCCAGCTGCGGCCACTCAATAGTGATTGGCTGACACCGGCATCGTAACCGAAAGCACCGGATGTTAGGGGAGGCGGCTCATCTGTGAGGTTAGCAATCGACAGCCTTACCCGTGTTTGGGCGAGCCAAGTTGGTGATTGGTTCTCAAATTTATAACCGATTGATAGATTATAGGTCACGACCGGATCAATCACGAGGCGATAGAGTGTGTTACCGGCGGTGAAAAAGGGTTCGATGTAGGACGGCTTACCAAGGCTATCATAGATGGCCTGGGTCGTCGTAGCGCCGGAATCATGTGTTTTGCCGACATGATAGATGCCAAGGCCGACATTCCATTCATCCTTATCCCAGTTGATATTGGTCGTGCTGCGCCACTTTGCGGCACCATCGGCATAAAGCCCCTCGTTCTGGGTCGGTGCAACATTGGCTGGCGAAAGAATGGTGCGCGAGCGATCCAAGTAGCTCCAGTCCGACGTGACTAAGAGGCGGCCCCAAGACTGGCGTGGCATCGCATAGCGAACACCAAGGTCCACACCCTGATGTTGGCTTTTTGACAGATTCAGGAACGGTTGGTAGCGCGCGAAGATACGTCCTGCGGGTGCGGCGGGGTTGGATGGGTTTGCCGCGTTATAGGCCGCAAATGCAGCGCGATCTTCTGGTGTTAGGGCGTAACGCTGGACGTTGAGATCGCCGCGATAGGTCGCACCCGTTCCAACATCGATCTGGTTGACAGCCACACCTGCGGCAATCTGAGTGCGTGTATAGGCCCGCAACAGCGCCGTGTCGCTTGCGTCGATCTGAGCGGTGCTGCGCTGCCCAAGCAGGTTGGTACGGTCAATTTTCCAAATATCAGTGGTGAGGCTAAGACCCTTGATGCCGGGAACGTCAAACACGATGCCGTAGGTCGTGCCTTTAGATTCCTGCGGCTTTAGGTCCGGATTGCCGCCAAAATAGGTGCGCTTGACATAGGGACCCTCGTTTAGGAACGGATTGCGATAGGCGTCGATATCGCCTGCACCAGCGGTGATGGACCAACGTGGGCTCGTATTAAGCGCTGCTAGGCTTGGTGCCATGAAGCCTTCATTATAGGAGCCGCGCACCATCAGCCAAGATGCCGGTCGCCAGTTCACGCCAACCTTCGGTTTCGTGGTTTCACCGAAGTCGCTATATTTCTCGAACCGCGCTGAAGCGGTCAATTCAAGGCTGTTGACCAAGGGTATGCCGCGCTCGGCGTCAACCAGTGGCACCACTGTTTCGGCGTAGGCACTGGAGACTTCACGCTTTCCAAACACATCCGGACGGGGTGGGTGGAGCAGGTAATCATTGTTTTGCGGATCTAGGCCCGAGGATGCCGGGTTCTCTCCGCTGAAGGGCGGGCGAACATCGCTCAACTCCTCGCGGCGAAATTCCACACCGAAGGCAGTTTTCACATCGCGGCCGAAAAGTGAAAACAATGTGCCGGAGGTCCGCAAATCGGCGCTGGCGATAGAGCTTTCAGCGCTGCGTGAATAGACTTCAGAGAAGGAATCCACCACAGACTGCGGATTGGTATAGGGCTGATCAGCGACCACCACCCCATTGGCCACTCGGAACGTATAGCCAAACGGGTTGTAGGCGCCAGTGTCGGTGCGCGCAATCGCCGCCTGGAGCTTGCTTTCGCGGATGTCAGGGAACGCATCATCAGTCCCGCTGACCTTATTGTAGAATAGCGAGCTCTCCCACTCCCAGCTGGTACCAAGCTTGCCACGCAACCCGCCGACGATCCTGAAAACGTCAGCTTTGGTTTCGACACTTTCTGAGGCCAGGTCCCTAATGGTGAGCTGTGTGAAGCTGACGCTACGCGGCGTGCCCACGACGCGCGCGGTGCCGTCGGCATTAGGGGCGCCGGTAGGGTGGTAAAAGCGCGAGCCATAGGGGTTGAACCGGCTGTCAACGGGCATCACCATGAGTTGGTCTGACGTTGGCGCATTCAGTGCCAATGGCTGGCGCTGCATGGTGGATGAAGAGCCGTAATAGCCAAACTCCGAGAAGGCGGTGAGCCGCGGAGTGATATCGAATTCCGCCGTCACAAAGGCATTGCCACGGGTGGTCTTCGGGGATGCAAATCCAAACTGATTCAAATCCAAGAAGAATTCTGGGTTGGTCGTGCGGCTCGGCGCGGCTGAGGTCAGCGCTGGCGTACCGTTCACAGGCCGAAAGTAGTTATTGGCTGTGGATGTTCCAATTCGGAATGTGGGCCAAAAACCGCGCGCAGATCGCGCATCGAAGGGGCCACCCAAAACGTTAAACGGGGCCGGTGCGCGGTCAACGTTCAAAGAGGTGCGACTAAAATCTCGCTCAGTCAGCAGCGTGGCGTCGCGCGAAAGCCCTTCGACTGTGCCGAACAAGCGTCCTTTGTCGTCTGCGAAGCGGGTTCCGAAGGTTACAGCGGCCTGCGCGCTCTCGCCGCCGCCCGCTTCAGGTTGGCTATAGCGCAAGAGCGTCTCGACACCTTCGAAATCGCGTCTCAAGACGTAATTGATCACGCCGCCAACCGCATCAGAACCGTAGACTGAGGATGCACCGTCGCGCAGGACTTCGATCCGCGCAATTCCCTGGGTCGGGAGATGGTTGATGTTGACCGCCTGCGACAGGCCTGCGGTGAACGGATTGATGGCCATGCGGCGGCCATTGATCAGCACCAATGTTGCAGTTGCGCCCATGTTGCGCAGGTTCAAGTTGGCATTGTCACCGCGCGCACCGGAAGAACCCAAACGGGTCTCGTTCTCAGGCAAATTGGTTACCGATGGTAAAGAGGTCAGCAACTCGGACGGCAGCAACGCTCCGCGCAGTTCGATGGCACGCTCGTCTAGCACGGTTATGGGGACCGTCGTTTCAACGTTTGAGCGGCGAATGTTGGAGCCTGTAACAATAACTGTTTCGACTTCGGGGACAGGCTGTTCACTGACCTGCTGAGCGGCGGAAAATTCCACACAACCTAGGCTAAGGATCGCCGCTGCAGCGACCGTGTCAAACAAGCGAGCGGGACGCCTTAGAGACTGTGACATGACTTTCCCCGGAATTTTCAATAGTGGTTCTGCTTACGGAGCGCTTGTGACGCTGGTACGAACGACGGATGACATTTCTGTGGTTTTCATGAACAGAACTTGGGCGCAAAAAGCGCATTTGTTCAGCGTCTGTCCATCACCATCGGCACCTTAGTTTTCTAATGACAAATGCCAGCTCTCCGCGCGCCGCGCGTCAGCTTTGAGACCAAAACTCTTCTCTGAGCAAAAGCTGTAAAGATGCTGACGATAAACAGCGGCAAGAGGTCGCCTTGCGCCAGCAAGTGGCGGCTTTGCGACGAGCGATTAGTCCGTTCGGGCGGAAGGACACGGGCTTCGCCAAAACGGCCATCGCATCGGTCGCATCTGGGCACCCTTCAAGCGATGACGTTTAGTGTCGTCAAAAGCCTCGGTCCGGTTTTTCCCATTCCATAATTATAAACCAGGGCGCGCGTCGGTAACGAGCGACACGGCCAGGGTCGCCGCCTGTGGGTTCTGGTTCCAAAAACTGGCGCAGTATCAGCCCCTGGGAAAGGAGCAGCGACATATAGGTGCTGAGCGGACGATGCCAGTTCTCAACGCGAACGGCGTTGCCGAAGGTCACCCAGGCGGATCTAGGTTTAAGATAGTGATCAAAACTGAAGCTGCTTTGCCCATCGGCGCCCTTGCGCCAGCCCAGTTCCATGCCCGCAGTTATGAAGGCGGACAGATTCGCTATCAGCAGCACGCCGCCTGGACGCAGCACCCGAACCATTTGCGAGATGGCAAGATCCAGCTCGGCTATGTCGATCAAGGATAGGTAGCTGACCACTAGGTCGAATTCACCATCCTCGAAGGCCAGCTGTTCGGCCACGCCAATTTGGTAGTCGCCCTCGGGGTCGCGCAACCGGGCCTGGTCGATCATGGCTTGGGTGGGATCCACCCCTACAGTTTCTAGGCCCAGCGTCTTCATCATCCGGCAAAATCGCCCCTCGCCACATCCCACATCCAGGGCACGCACAAACGCACCCGACTGGATCTGCTTCATCATCTGGTCGTCCAGCACAAACTGTCGTCCAAAATCTCCGTGATCGCCCATGTCTGCGATCCAGGCGGCCGCAGAGTCTTCCCACCCGCCAGTCACGACTGCTGCCCCCACATCAGGTCGCGCTCGAAGCCTCGGCGCTCACATCCTGCGCATTATCGTCAAAGGAGGCATGGGCCGATGCGCAGAGCTGGAAATACAATCCCCCCGACCGCAGCAATGTCTCGTGCGATCCCTCTTCCAAAATACGTCCCTGCTTCATTACAACGATCCTGTCGGCGTCGCGGATGGTTGCCAGACGGTGTGCGATCACAATGCAGGTCCGCCCCGCAAACAACACTTTCAGCGCCTTTTGGATCGCGCTTTCTGTGAAGCTGTCGATATTGGCCGTGGCCTCGTCGAGAATTAGGATCTGAGGATCGGCCACCAGAGCTCGCGCAAAGGACAAGAGCTGCCTTTGACCCATGGAAAGGTTTCGGCCTCTCTGTCCTAGTCTCGTCTGGTAGCCATCCGGCAACCGTCTGATGAAATCATGGGCGCAAACAGCTTTAGCCGCAGCGACAACATCTTCAGTGGTGGCTTCAAGGGTGCTGTAGCGGATGTTTTCCTCGATAGTCCCGGTGAACAGAAATGGTTCTTGCAGCACCATGGCGATCATCCTCCCGAGGGAGTTTAGGGTCACATCGCGGACATTGTGGCCGCCCACCAGCACCTGACCCTGATCTGCGTCGTAGAAGCGGTGGGCTAAGGAAATGATCGAGGTTTTTCCCGAGCCTGTGGGCCCCACCAGGGCCACCACTTCGCGAGGCTCCACCTTCAAGCAGATGTCATGCAAAACTGGCCGTTTGGGGTCATAGCCGAAGGTGACATTGCGAAACTCCACCGTCGGCGGCTCGCCGTGAAGGGCAACCGCGCTTGGTACGTCTTGGATGGCGACGGGCACGTCCAGCATTTCAAAGATCCTGTGCGCCGCCGCCATCGCGCGCTGCATCACCGTGTACTGCATCGACAACATCCGGACTGGCTCGAAGAATCTTTGTAGGTAAAAGATGAAAGCGACCATCACGCCAACCTCAAGGCGACCGTCTAGCACCGCCCCACCACCAACGATTATTACAATTGCCATGGCAAACCCGGTCAGAATATCGACCGTCGGGGTCATGATCTGGGTCATCCATGCGGCCCCGACCTGGGCGCGGAAGTTATCGTGCGCCTTTTCCTTATAAAGCTCGAAGTTTATGGCTTCGCGGCGGTTCTCCTGCACGGTGCGCACACCATTGATGTTCTCGGCCAAAGCCGAGTTTGCCGTGGATGAGGCATCGCGCGCGCCCAGAAAGCTTTTCTTCGAATAGGGGAGCCAGATGGCACGAACGACCAACATGGGCGGAAGCACCGTGAGGGTCAAAAGTCCCAGCCTCCAGTCCATGCTGACAAGTACCACTGAGATCCCGATCAGCATGACAAGGTCGCCAACAGCCCCTGTCGAAGTTTCAAGCAGGTCCTGCAAGGTGTTCACGTCGCTCTGCAGTCGGGACATGATCCGGCCGACATGGGTCTTGTCGGTGAAGGATAAAGATATGTCCTGGCAATGGGCGAAAAGCTTGCGGCGAATATCGAAAATCACACGCTGGGCCAACCTTGCAGACAGCCACTGCTCCAGAAATGAGGTCACCAGGTAGACAATTACCAGTCCGACAAAAGCCACGATCGCCAGGTCCAGCATCGCTTCTTGGCGGACCACTGCTGCGTTTACGGCCTTGCCGATTATGGCTGGTATCGCCAATTGCGTCATGGCCGCCGTCAGTACCGCGACCTGAGCCCAGATGAAGGCTGGGCCATGGGGTTTGAGAAAGGCGAGGAACCGGTGGATCACCTTGGTGTCAAAACTTGCGAAGGCGACATCGTCTTCCGCGACGCCGAGGGTGGCGCGAGGTGCCCGGGCCCTAGGTTTGGGATTCTGGGCCGCAGCTTGGAGAGCGTCTGGTGTCATACGGCATCGTCGCCTGGTGTGAGTTGATGTGCGTCCAGGGTGGCTGCTTGTGACTGCATCCGAAAGGTTTCGGCATAGGTCTTTCCAAATGCGACAAGCTGTTCATGCGTGCCCCGCTCGACGATGCGCCCCGCCTCAAGGACGACAATTTCATCGGCGTGCATCAGCGATGACAGGCGGTGGGCGATGATGATGGTAGCCTTGGTGCCGGTAGCCCCGGCAAGGGCGTCGCGTACGCGCTGTTCGGTGACCGAATCTATGGCCGCAGCGCTGTCATCGAAAATGATCACCCCCGGCTGAGGCGCCACGCCCCGTGCAATGGTCAGGCGCTGACGCTGCCCGCCGGATAAGGCCAGCCCGCGCTCGCCCACTCTGGTCTCATAGGTCTGGGGCAATGTGGAGATGTGATCATGAATCTGAGCTGTAACGGCAGACTCGACAATTAGTTCATCCGGCATCCACGGATCGGAGTAGGCCACATTGTGCCCGATAGAGTTGTCGAACAGGAAGGCTTCTTGCGGCACCAGACTGACATATTGGCGCAACGAAGCTAGGGTGACGTTGCGAACATCCTGACCGTCTATGGTGATGGAACCTTCGGTAACATCATAGAAGCGCGGGACTAGGCTTGCGATTGTCGACTTGCCGCTGCCAGCTGGGCCGACAATACCGAGAGTCTGCCCGGGGCCCACCTCGAAGCAAATGTCTGACAGGGCCATTGCTGCGTTCGCATAGGCGAAGCCGACCTTGTCAAACCGCAATATGCCGGCTCCCGCCACCAATTGGGCCGCTTGAGGTCGATCCGCGATTTCAGGCTGAAGATCAAGAATTTCAAACAGACGGCTGCCCGCAGAGGTGGCCCGCGCCGCAGAGTTGAAGATCATGGCCACTTGCCTGATCGGCGTCTGCATCAGGCTCATATAGGTCAAGAATTCCATGACGCGGCCCGCGGTCATGGCACCAACAGCGACCTGGTGGCCGCCATACCAGAGCAGGGCACCCATAGAGGCATAGAAGGACAGGGTCATTGCAGACAAGCCCCGACCCCTCAATATGATCCGCTTGTAGGCTTGGTTCAGGGTATCGATCGATGCCTTGTCGAACTTAGACATTTCGAAGTTTTTGGCCGCAAAGGCCCGCACAACCCGAACGCCCTGGAGGTTTTCCTCCATGGTCAGGGTCAGGTTCGCCATAAGCTCCTGAATCCGCAGCCAGGCGACGCGTAGCAGGAAGCCCATTCGCGCGAGGGCCAGGCCCGCTATCGGCACAAACAGCAGGCCGATCACCGCCATCGAAGGATCGGTTGACACCATCATCACGCCTGCAAAGCCCAGCAGCAATAACAGGGATACGGTCTGCAGGACCCCGTTCTGAATGAACACCCGCGTGCCTTCAAGATCGAGCATCCCGCGGGTGATCAAGTCGCCTGAATGGACGCGGTCATGAAACCCGAATGAAAGGTTCTGCATCTGGCGAAAGAAGCGCAGACGCAGGTCATAGGCCACTTGCTGGCTCACATATTCACCGAGATATCCGGCATACATGGTCAGGATGCCACGAATGAATGTGGCGATAATAGCTAGGAAAGCTGTGGTCCAAAGGGCGGCATGTATGGTTGCTTGAGGAGAATCGCCGCCGCTGAGCAAAACCTGAGCCTTATCGACAGCGGTACCGAACAGGCGCGGCAAGGCCAGACTCGCTGCCGCAGATCCGATGGAACAGGCGATTGCCAAGGCCATTTTGCCTCGATGGCGTAGGGCCAAGCGGGTGATGCGCAAAAGCACCCGGGGCATCTGGTTGATATCGACCCTTAGGGTCTCGACGCCCGACGGCGTCATACCGCTATCGGCCGGACCAGACTCAATTTTACGATGCCGCATACCTCATCATTAACCGAAATTGTGACACTAAAGCGCGCACGCGGGTCTGGTGACGGTGGATAAACGTCGGACTTGTCGATAGTTATCGCGGCCGTAGCCTCTGGCTTTTAGGGATTATCCTGTCCCTGTTCGGCCAACATCTATCTCTGCGCGGTCACTGGCAAACCCGTTATCGGCCCTGTCTAGTGCGCTAAACCAAGTGCGCTGCTGGTTGGCATCATGATGGCGAACGCCTCTATTTTTGTCAGCCTTGATAGGAGCGGGGAGGGGGCGGGCCAGCGCGAAGTTTTCGTGTAGCGCACAAGCCGACCGCCGATTGTCTCCAGTAAGACAAGCGCCGAGTAAACTCTACAAGGGTTGCTCGAACCCAAAAGTGCGAAGTTGGTGAGCCGGTACGCAGCCTACCCAGCCGCGATCACCCGCACTGCAGCCGCTAGTTTGAGGACATCAGCTTCATTGGTGAACAGGGCTGGCGTTACGCGCACGCAGGCCCCGCCAGCCAGCCCGGTACGATGTACTGTAAAAATTCCAAACTGATCCAGCAGCCGTCTGGCTAGGGCAATATTGTCCGCATCAGAGGTTCGGCCGGAAAGACGAAAGGCCCCGATGGCACCAACAAGTCGCGGATCTCTTGGGGTAAGGATTTCAACGCCGGCCACAGAACGCAAGGGCTCGCTCCAGGCCCGATGCAGGGCGCTCAGACGTTGGGCCTTGGCCTTTACCCCGATCGCCTCATGAAAATCTAATGCCTCATTCAAGGCCAGGTAGGCGGCCATGTTGGAGGTTCCGGTGTGCACCCGCGCGCGAACATCATTTGGCGGGGTCTGATCCTCGCCCATAAAGGGGTCGATGTCGGGAATTCGGCTCCGGCGGATGTAAAGGATCCCAACCCCCACAGGGGCCCCGATCCATTTGTGTCCGTTTAGGCCGACAAAATCAGCCCCCAAGTCTGGAAGCCGAAAATCAAGCTGGCCCCAAGCGTGAGCGCTATCGAGGATGACGTCCACGCCCCTCGCCTTGGCCATGGCCGTGATTTCTACAACGGGAAGGACCAAACCATTGCGATGGCTGACCTGCGTTAAGAGGATCAACCGTATCTTTGGATGGGCAATCAGGGCTGCCTCATAGGCCTCTATCAAGCCCTGATAGGTCGCGGGCTGAGGCAGGTTGATGCTGATGACGTCGACCTGCCGACGCGTCTTCAGCCAGCGCATGGCCGTCTGCATCGCATCATAGTCATGATCGCAATAGAGAACACCATCCCCGGGGCGCAACCGGTTATAGCCGCCAATCAGGGCCTGCAGGGCCTCGGTCGCGCCGCGCGTAAAGGCGATCTCATCTGGCATAACCCCAAGAGACGCCGCAGCCCGGATCCGCACGCGGTCGAGGTCTGCGCCATAGCCGCGTCGGGAGTAGAAAGACGTCTCCTGATTGACTCGCCTTAGATGGCGCTCATAGGCCGCCAGAACGGGCCGGGCCATCATGCCCCAATTGCCGTTCTCTAACTGTATGACCTCGCCGGTAACGTCATATTGGGCGGCGATCTGCGCCCAATCCCGTCTAGGCATCGCTGCGACCGGCCCGGCCGCAAGCGCGGACCCTAGGAGCCCGCGCCGCGTTAGGGCTAGACCGTCCGGTTTAGAACCGGACATCAAGCCGAACGTAATAGTTCCCGCCATTGCTGTCGTAAGGCGCATTTCGCGAATAGATGAGACCGCGGCTAGCCTGGAAGAGCGCTTCGTCAGGATAGGTGCCGAGGATGTTTTCTGCGCCGACCTTGAAGGCGAGGTTCGGGTTGACCTGATAGATCGCTGCCAGATCGAACAGAGACAGAGCACCGAACTCTTGGAAGATCAGGCCCGTGGAGTTGCCCGTAGAGTCCGTCCACCCGCCATAATAGCGCGCCCGGCCCACAATCTCGAATGGCCCCGAACCCCAAGTCGCAGACGCCGTGAAGTTGTTCTTTGGGCGCGATTCCTCGAACAGGCGCTTCTGGCTCGGATTGGTCGAAATCGAGCCTGCCGTCACGGTCGTTTCGTTATAGTTGTAGGCCCCGGTAAGGTCTAGCTTCCCGCCCATAATCTGACGCGTATAGGTCCCGACGACGTCCACGCCTTTTGTGCGGGTGTCGAAATCGTTGGTGAACCAGCTGATCGAGGTAAAGGCCGAGGCACCGGACACACCAAGAGCGACAAGGTTAGCCCTAATGGCAGGTGTCACCGCCACAGTAGCCGAGGTGCTGAAGCGCTTTGAAACGTCGATTTGATAGACGTCAATCGTACCAGAGAAGCCGCTATTGTTGCGCCACACGAAGCCGCCGGTAAGGGTCTTGGACTCCTCAGGCTGTAGCGGCTTTGCACCCAAGAAAGATGCCACGGGATTGAGGGGTGATAGGCGCCCAGAGGTGAAAAGCTGCAAAGTTTTGGTGTCGAGACCTTGCGAGGTCGAGGTTGAGTTCAACTGCGCCGGGGTCGGAGCGCGAAAGCCGGTAGAATAGGCACCACGCACAGCGAAATCTTGGGTGAATTCATAGCGGGTGGCCAACTTGCCCGTTGTCGTAGAGCCAAATTCAGAGAAATCCTCATAGCGGACGGCCGCGCTGGCGGTCCAGCCTGTGGTCAAGGCGCCTTCGACATCAATATAGGCCGCAGAGCTGGTCTGGTCCCATTCTCCGGCCTGTTGGGTGTTAAAGCCCGGAAAGCCGTTGGCATTTGGCGCAAGACCCACCGCAGCCCCAGGACCAACGGCGTAGGACGCAGGGTCGCCCGTACCAATCTCATAGGTCTCGACACGGCGTTCGGCACCGAAGGCAAGGTTGACCGGCTCGGCCAGTCCCGCCACGTTGAGGCGATAGGCAGCGTCGGCATTGAGGTTAACCTCAGTTTGGGTCAAACGGCCCAGATAGAAACTGCGCGGGCTAGCGGGACCCATCGAGGCGTTGATCGAATTGTCGAGGTTAAACTCGGTTTGGTTGCGGCCCCGAGAGACGCTGATATCCCAGGTCAGACGCTCACCATTTTGGTTGCGAACGCCCGCAACAGCATGACTGTCGGTGGAGTCGATGCTCTCGGTCGGAGTGAAGCCGCCAGGATAGATGCTGAGCAGGTTGTAGCCGGGGAAGACCGAAGTGGTATTGAAGATCGCGGGGTTGGCAACAGGGTTACGCCAGTTGATGTCGTTGACGCCCTCGGTCGTGCCGGCGGTGCCATGGGCATAGGCCTCGCCTAGGGCGCCGACAGGCATGGCCGCGTTCAATGAGAAGCGATAGGTGGTCAGATCCGGGTTGCCCCAGCGTTGCACAGGTTTGTTGACCTTAACCGTCGGATTGGCGGTGGCGAAAGCGATGGCGTCAGCCCGTTGCCGGGTGCGCGAGGTGAAACCAGCGTCCGACCATTCGGCGGTCGCGTTCAACCGGCCTTCACCCACAGCGAATCCAGCCTTTGCGCCCAACTGGAAAGTGGTGCCGTCCCCTTTATAGAACTGGGACCCTTGGGCGTAGGCCGCATAGCCAGGCTTGTCGTCGAGCAGGATGTTGATCACCCCGGCTATGGCATCCGAGCCGTACTGAGCCGAAGCACCATCGCGCAAGACTTCGATGCGCTTGACGCCGAAGTTTGGAACCTGACCGAGGTCAGCGGACTGAGCCCCACGTTGACCCAAGAAGGCCGAACGGTGCAATCGCTTGCCGTTGATCAAAACCAAGGTCTGGTCAGCGGCTAGGTTACGAAGGGTTGCGGGCCGGACGAACTGCAAACCGTCAGAGGTTGGCAGGCGCTGAACGATGAAAGACGGCACCAGTTGGGCAAGGTTTTCACCAACCTGGCTTGAGATCGAAGATCGGATTGCCTTTTCGGAAATGACATCGATGGGGGCGAGGCTGGTGAATTGGGTGCGGCTGGTCTCTCGCGTACCGGTAACCACCAGTTCCTCAATCTTGGAGACGCTTGCCGCCTCAGCGGCGACAGCGGAGCCCGCGGCCAATGAAACAAGAGCGGAAACGGCGGCATAGAGCCCCTGACGATAGCTACGCATCTGATTGGTTCCCAACAGCCATAAAAAATAATGTTACCGTGGGCTTACGACGCTCATGTCACGGGTCTGTGACGTTTCTGAGAAGTTGGGACTATCCGTTCACTAGAGTGCACGGGCGTTAAATCCTAAGAATAGAACGCGGCAACCATCGGTGGGCCAGACTTAACTTCCATGGTGTCCGCCCCCCTGAACCAAATGGAAAAAGCCGCATGACCCACTCCGGCGGCAAAGTTCTGATCCCGGGCATGCCCGGGATCAGAAGCAGAACCAGTGGACAGATCACGAGCCACAAAAAGCGGACAGGTTGACGCGCTAGCTACAGGCGCTTCGTTTTTATGCGCGACCTTAAGCGGTTCGACGCTGCCAACTAGGGCGTTAAAGTGCCGGGAAACTAACATTTTAAACGGAGGAGAAAACCGGGGGGACGTCAAAGCCGATCATCCACCGGCTAAGTCGGTTGGTCTATTGCCGCCTAACGCAATGTGCAGGCACAGTGGGTCATAGTCTAGGGTGAACACCCTTGCAGGGCATTAGCATGTGTTACTGGGGACCAAGCTTGCTTATCCAAATCACGGTGTGAATCAAAAAAT
>Ga0114967_10001757_pt1 | contig 18168 bp, 16 predicted proteins | sample M_130628_MF_Meta_FD_92639 | JGI IMG/M metagenome (GOLD analysis project Ga0114967, IMG submission 92639) | Freshwater microbial communities from Lake Montjoie, Canada to study carbon cycling - M_130628_MF_MetaG | ecosystem: Environmental > Aquatic > Freshwater > Lake | place: Lake Montjoie... | reverse complement strand
GACGGGAGTCGTATGTAAGCGATACTTTTATATCCTAACTGCGATCATGGGATTCTTTGCCCTATCAAGTCGCAAAATCTCCCCGAAACACGCATATGCATTTGCCGCGCTGTTTTATTTACCCGGTATAGCTGGCATGTTCACGCACCTTGCGGCCAAAGCCGGCCCCGCCGCACGGCTCATCTTTTTCCTGTTCCCAGGCGAAATTGCGACTGACCTAGCCGATCTTGCTGGCCAGTCACAGGCTGATGGGTTGGGCGAGGTCAGGCTCGGAGGGATGATGGCCGTTTCGTTCGCTTTGTTCAGCTGGATGTTGGTCAGATATGGAATCCGCGGGGTGTTTGATCTTGGTCGGCCTTGGCGGCTTGGGATTTTTTTGATCGGAATAGCGGTGGGTTTCCTCGGCGGATTTCGCTCACACTTGATCTCAGTCATGCTCGCGTTTGGCATCCTTTTTGTAATGGAGCGATTGTGGCGCACAAGGGTGATGTTGATCCTTATCGTGATGGGTTTTTTATCAACAGTTTTCCTTGCGGCCTTCGCAAACAAGTTGCCGTCAACCATCCAGAGAACGATCAGCTTCCTGCCGTTTGATATCGATCCGATGATCAAAGTTCAGGCCGACTCTTCTTCACAGTGGAGAATTGATATTTGGAAACAGGTTGTGGAGGAAGTTCCGGTTTATTTCTTCAAAGGCAAAGGCTACACATATTCTTCCGATGATATGTATATGGCCGTTTACGGTCAGGCAACCCTTGGGGCGGCCGGGTCTGCTCAAGGTGCGGTTTTGGCGGGCGATTATCACAACGGGCCACTTTCTCTTATCATTCCGTTCGGTATCTATGGGCTGTTGGCATTTATGTGGTTCGTGTCTGCGGCGTTAGTTTACCTTTATAAAGCTTACAAGCGCGGCCTTCCAGAATTGAAGACGATCAACGCATTTCTGTTTGCCAGCTTCCTTTCGAAAACCATCTTCTTTTTCTCCATCTTCGGAGCGATTGCAACTGAGCTTTACGTTTATACGGGCATTCTCGGGTTGAGCGTGGCGTTGAACATGCACAAATCGTCAGAACTAGAGGGCGATGTTGAACCATCCCCGTCTTCCTGATTCTGTCCCCCTTCGCTCGAGCCTCAATATTAATCCCTAACTCCAGAATCAAAAAATCGGCTTCAGAAATAGTGAGTCCAATCTTTATTCTTCCTCCACATGACGGGATTTTTTTCAAACAAAAGAAACTACCTTACATTTGGGGTTTGTCTGCCTTTCGCTGTGCTGCTGGGTTATCACTTAGCAGATATCCAAGATCCCGTTAGTAAGTTTGTGCTTGCAGCGGCAATTGCTGGTTTAAGTTCGCCGCTGCTGATCCGTTGGTATCATCCGCTCCTGGTATTGAGCTGGAATATGACGGCACAAGTGGCTTTCTTGCCAGGTGCTCCGCTGCTGTGGGCTTTTCTATCATTTATAGGGCTTTTCTTTGCCATCGTTAACCGTTCGATCAACCCAGACAACAAGTTTGTTCACGTGCCATCCTTGAGTCTTCCCATGGTTTTTTTTGCTTGTGTGATTTTTTTGACAGCCAAAGTCTCAGGCGGCATAAACATTTTGGCTCTAGGAGCAACCTCCAGCCAGGGAGGGCGGAAATATTTTTATATAATTGCTGCTATCGCTGGGTTCTTTGGGCTTACCAGCATATCCCCCTCGAAGGACAAAGCTTTTATTTATGTCATGCTATTCTATCTTTCAGGAATGACATCCGTTCTGAACCTGTTGGCGGGTTGGATCGGGCCTGCAGGAGATTACATCTATTACTTTTTTCCGGGTCAACCAGATGATCCGTTTCTTCAGACCCAAATCTCAATCTTTGGGGAAAAGCGCATCGGCGAAATGATGGCACCTTCATTCGCTATTTTTAGCTGGATGCTCGCCAAGCATGGAATTCGGGGAGTATTTGACCTGACTAAACCATTCCGGTTGATCATATTTCTTACAGCAATTTCCCTTGGGTTTTTGGGTGGATTTCGCTCTCACTTGATCATCGTTGTGATGACATTCGGCATTCTTTTCTTCGTGGAGAGATTGTGGCGGACTCACGTCATGTTGATCGTTGCAACCATCGCAATACTGCTGGGCGTCGTTCTTGTCACCTCGGCGGATAGATTGCCAACAACAATCCAACGCTGTTTCAGCTTCCTGCCAATCGAGATAGACCCGATAGTCAAAATGCAGGCCGAATCTTCCTCCCAATGGCGTATTGATTTGTGGAAACAAGTCGTCGAAGAAGTGCCTGTTTATTTCTTCAAAGGTAAAGGTTATAACATATCAAGTGACGATCTGTATATGGCGGTGTTCAACCAAAACAAAATGGGCGCGGCAGGTTCGGCCAATGGTGCAGCCTTAGCAGGTGATTATCACAACGGCCCGCTCTCGCTTCTAATACCATTTGGCATCTGGGGGTTGGTGGCTTTTGTTTGGCTGGCGATTGCGGGAATGATGTATCTTTATAAAAACTATCAATACGGCGCTTTAGAGATCAGGACCATCAATGCATTTTTGTTCGCCTGCTTCACTGCACGCGTGCTTTTTTTCTTTGCCGTCTTCGGCGCAATCTCTTCTGACCTATACGTCTTCACGGGCATGCTTGGATTGGGTGTCGCTTTAAACGCCCCTAAAAAAGCTGAGCCTCTCCCAGCAGTTGCGCTTGCGCCGAAAACCTCAGTCGCACGTGATTAGAGGTCAAACCCAACACCCGATCGCCGCACAAGCCCAGCCGCCGCAGTCTTCAACGCTACAAACATCTCCTCCATTAATGGAGACTTTCTCCCTTGCCACAACGCTCCGAATGTCACGTGATTAAAGTCTGGCAATGGCAACACGCGCACATCCGGATGCAATTTCAACTCCGGCAAATGCACCATCACTCCGATGCCATACCCATGAGCCACGTAGGTTTGAACCATCTCCACACTACTTACCTCGATGCCGCTGATCCATTCCACTTTGCGCTTCGCCAACCCATCCCCAAACGCGCGAAGTATTGGCTCATTGCTTGGCACGGTGATAAAGGATTCCTCGATGCGGTCGCGGTTCCAAAGTTCATCCGCTGATTTTAGATTGCTTGTTTTTTGCACTAACAAGCCGAGTGAGACATCGAATAGCGGCACTGCGTGAACGCCGCTGGGGGGTTTCCCGCCGATCAGTCCAATGGACAAATCAATCTCCTGCGCCGACAACCAGGTTAACACTTGCGGATGATAACCCTCGCGCAATGACACCTTCAGTTTCGAGAACTTCTTCCGCAAGTTCTGCAATATTCCCGGCAAAAAAGTACGCAATACTGTTTCGGATGCTGCGATGCGCAGATGTTGAGAAACGCCACCGCGTAACTTCTCTCCCATCTGGGTCAGGTTATCGAACTACAGAGATGTCGCTGCACTACTATCAATTAACACCCGTGTCTGAAATTGAGATACATATTCCGCCGTATGAATGAATTCATAAACGTGCTGTGGCAATCCCTGCTGATCATCAGCTTGGCGGACTTTAGCGCCGGAATCGTCCATTGGTTTGAGGACGCCTACGTCCGCGAGAACACGCCGCTTATCGGCTCGTTCATCGGCAAGGCCAACTTCATACACCATCACCTACCCCGCTACATGACGCTTAATAACTGGTGGCAAAGTTCGTGGGACTTGCTGTGCTTCTCGGCGGTGATTGTCCTCGTCGCAGGGGGGCTCGATATATTGACGTGGTAGTTGTGGCTCTTTGCCGTCATCAGCGCCAACGCCAATCAAGTCCACAAATGGTCGCACCAGACCGGCAAGGAGAATGGATGCATTGTCACCTTTCTGCAAAAGATTCGCTTGTTGCAGACCCCGTATCACCATGCCGTCCACCACACCAATCCGAAGAATGTCCGCTACTGCCCTATCACTAATTTTGTGAACCCCCTCCTCGACAGACTCAATTTATGGAGTGGCATCGAGTGGATTCTTGCGCGCGTTATCGGATTACATCGCCAGCCGGATACATCGTTACCAAACAACGGCACTGCCCCAGCATGGTTGTTATTGTTAAGGGTTCAGGTCGCCAAGCAACACGCCAAATAGGCAAATTCACAGAAACCAAAGGCCACCAATTGTGCCGAAGCCGTTCTTGACGGTCATTTTCCAGTTGCTACCCTCTCCAGCCCGTTGAATCGGGGAAAACCACTGTCGGCTTTTCAAATTCAACGGTCGCAATATTACCTTTATGAACGTCACAGTCGAAAATTTGGCCCCATGCAAGAAACTCGTCCGCATTGAAGTGGACGCCGCCGCAGTGGACACCGCTTTCGCCGCGATGGAAAAGAGTTTCCAAAAGGAAGCTAACATCCCTGGCTTCCGCCCTGGCAAAGCTCCCATAACCATGGTGGTCAAAAAACACGGCGATTCCATCAAGGATGAAGTGAAGCGCAAACTGATTGGTGACGCTTACCGCGATGCGATCAAGGAAAAGAATATTGAAGTGATTGGCTATCCCGACATTGAAGAGATTCAGTTCACGCGTGGTCAATCGCTCATGTTCGCTGCCACTGTTGAGACGCATCCTGAATTTGAATTGCCCGAATACAAAGGGCTGCCGATCAAGCGCGAAGCCAAGGAAGTGACTGAGGCCGATGTGGCGAAAGCCATCGAAATGCTCCGCGAACAACGCGCTGACTTCGCTAAGGTGGATCGCGGACTCGCGACGGGCGACATCGCTGTAGTGAATTATTCCGCCACGAGCGATGGCAAGCCTCTCGCTGAAATCGCGCCCACAGCCAAGGGCCTTACGGCGAATCAAGGGTTCTGGATCGAGATGAAGGAAGGCTCGTTCATCCCTGGATTCGGCGAGCAGTTGATCGGCGCAAAGGCCGGCGACAAACGCACTGTGACCGTGGATTTCCCGGCGGATTTCGTCAGCAAAGAATTGTCTGGGCTCAAAGGTGTGTACGAAGTCGAAGTCGTTGAGGCGAGAGAGAAGGCCTTGCCGGTGCTGGATGATGCGTTTGCCAAGACGTTCGAGGCTGAGAGCTTTGAAAAACTCCGCGAAGGCGTGCGCCGTGATCTCGAAAGCGAATTGAAATATAAACAGAACAGCGACACGCGATCACAGGTCGTCAAAGCGCTGCTTGGCAAGGTCAACTTCGACCTGCCCGAAGCCGCTGTCGCCAACGAGACACGCAACGTGGTCTATAACCTCGTTCAAGAAAATGCCAAACGCGGCGTACAAAAGGATGTCATCGAAAAAGAAAAAGACGCCATCTACTCCGCCGCCAACGCCAACGCCAAGGAACGTGTGAAGCTGGCGTTCATCGTGCAAAGGATTGCCGAGAAAGAAGAAATTAAAGTCTCGCAGGAAGAGGTTCTCCGTCGCATCCAGTCGATGGCGTCCATGTATAAGATTCCGCCGGACAAATTCATCAAAGATTTGCAGAAGCGCAACGGCATCGTCGAGATTTACGACCAGATCTCCACAGAGAAGGTTATGACTTTCCTCGAAAACAATGCCGCTGTGGAAACCATAGCTGCCACGGCCTAAAGCCATGCTCAAGCCGGTCAAGAAAACCAAAGCCAGTAAGTCGAGCGGTTCATTTGCAATCGTGGCATCGCGTTACAACAGTCGCTACGTAGACGGCATGTTGAACGCCGCCGTGTCGGAATTGAAACGTGCGGGAGCGAAGGTGCAAATCGTGCGCGTCCCCGGCGCGTATGAAATCCCCGTCGTCGTCGCAAAGCTATCGACCCTCGACCCTCGACCCTCAGCAGTGATTTGCCTCGGTGTGATTCTGCGCGGCGCAACGACGCACGCGCAGCACATCGGCGAAGCGGTGAGCGACGCGCTCATGCAGATACAGCTTAAACACGGCGTTCCCGTGATTCATGAAGTGTTGCTTTTAGAGAACAAGGAACAAGCTGAAGCTCGCTGCTTAGACCCCAAGCACAATCGTGGAGTAGAAGCCGCACAGACTGCTATGGAAATGGCTCGCGTGATGACGTCGCTCTGAGCTCAATTGGCAGCGTAGACTCGCCTTGGCCAAATCTTTTGCCGCGACCGTCATCAAAACAATAGCTCTTGAGCGTCCAAAAAAATCATCTATTCTAGCGACTCTGAAATGCTACGGTTCAGTTCGGGCGCTTAGCTCAGTTGGTTAGAGCAACTCGTTTACACCGAGTAGGTCGGGGGTTCGAATCCCTCAGCGCCCACCACTCACGGCCCTCAATGCTGCAATAATTCCTGCAGAGCCGATTCTTGCGAGTTCTCCACAGTTGACCAATCGCCTAGCGACAGAAATTTTCCGCCACTCAAGCACGCCACTCGATTCGCATGCCCTCGCCATGGTCGAAGACCATCAGCCGTGGCCACTAGGGTCAGAGCCTTTGTACCCACGATGCGATGACCTTTCGACAGTTCGCCAAGAAATCCCAGCCACCAGACCGTGTGGCGAACGTCCAAGCCTGTGAGCGGACTGTCGAGCAACAACACTTCCGGTGATAATGCCAGCGCGCGGGCAAGTCCGGCGCGCTGCTGCCAACTGCGCGCCACGTTCACTGGCGTGTTATTTGCCCACGGCGTCAGGTCGGTCGCCGTCAGCAGCTCTGTCACGCGCGATTCGATTTCCACTACCGTCATCTTTGAGTGGTAGCGCAATGGCAGCGCGATGTTCTCCGCGATTGTCAGCGAACCGAGCAGTTGTCCGCCATCAAACACGAATCCCATTTTCAACCGATGTGCCATGCGGGTTTCCTCGAAAATCGGCATCGCTTCACCAAGGAATTTGAATTCTCCATCCGCCGGCGACATGATTCCGCCAGCCGTCATCAGGAAATCGCTCTTGCCGGAATGTTGTAGCGCGCCCACAACCCAAAACTCGCCAGCATGGACCGTCCAATTCAAACCTGTCGCCACGGTGACGCTAGGGGTTTTCATCGAAGCCACGGTGAGGCCTCGCATTTCTAGCACTGGAGTTTGACTTAGGGGTCTCGATGAGTCATTCATCAAACAGTGAGGTAAGCGATGATGAATAACGCGTCGATCAGCACGCAGGCAATGACGCTTTGGCCGACGGCACGCACGGTGGCGTTGGAGATTTGATCCAGTTGCAACGGCTGCGCCAGCCCGTGATAACACGTCACGATGGCAATGATGCAGCCGAACGCACACGTCTTAAGCGCGAGCAAAATGAAATCGAGATATGAGAGTGCACCCGCGAGCTGGTTGAAGTAATCACTTGGTTGCAGCGGCACATGCTGGACGAACGCCCATAGATAACCACTGCCGACCGTGCCGAGGATTAGATATACCGTGAGAGAAAAAATTCCCACTGCCATACCGATGACGCGTGGCATGACGAAGTAATGCACCGGATCAATGCCGAGCGCTTCGAGTGATTCCACCTCGCCCATTGCACGAGCCGTGCCCAGTTCGACGACGTTGGCCGTACCGACTCGCGCCAGCACGAGGAACGCCGTGAGCAGGGGACCAAGTTCACGCACGACAACGATGGCCATGATGTCGCCGAGAAATGTGTTTTCACCGCCCACCCTGGACACCCACGGTGCTGCCTGACCGATAATGAGAAAGCCCATCGCCAAGGAGGCGAACAGAAACATCGGCAACAGCTTCACCCCTGCGCGGGAAATCTCGCGGGCAACGAGCGGACGAACCACGCACCGCGCCACGCTGAATTTCCCCAACATTACACCAAATGTGATGAGCGCAAACGCGCCGACGCCGTGCAATGCCAGCAGGAACTTGAAGACGCGCCGCCCAAGCAAATCAGCGTAGAGGCGCGACAGCCCCGACCGCAGCTGCTGCGCGATGACCATAGTCGTTTCGGATTCCTGCATGGCGGCAGCGTAGCGAGGAAGCGCGCGCGGTCAATTCGCGACTCGCTTCCCATTTTTCTTAATCTTAGTCTTGGAGAGCTTTTAAAACTCTAAGGCGCGATGTGAAGCGAGTTGTCCGGAGTGACCTGTTGCCTCGTCGCCTACAAGTTTTGATTAAGATTAAGAACCGAAGCAACCCAAGCCGAGCTAATGGCCAAGAACATCGTCTATTTCGATCTGGAAACACAAAAGTCTGCTGATGAAGTGGGCGGATGGGGCAACATCAATCGCATGGGGCTTAGCGTCGGCGTGACCTACAACACCGCGCACGGCGAGTATCGCATATATGGCGAGAAACAAGTCAACGACCTGCTCACGGAACTTCAACGTGCCGATCTTGTCGTGGGTTTCAATGTGCTGCGCTTCGATTACGAAGTCCTACATGGCTATACGCCTTTTGATCTCACGCAACTGCCCACGCTCGACATGCTTGTGGATTTGCAAAATATCCTAAACCATCGGCTCTCACTCGACTCCATAGCCACAGCGACGTTCGGTGTGGAGAAAACTGCCGAGGGTTTGCAAGCCATTGAGTGGTTCAAGGAAGGCAAGATGTTGGAGATAGCGGAATACTGCTGCTACGACGTGAAGATCACCAAACTCGTCCACGAATACGGCGTCTCGCAGCGGCAGCTTCATTACAACAACCGCTTCGGAAAAAAACTCACGGTTTCCGTGAAGTGGGAGATTTGATTATAACGGCCAGCCGCTTTTGCCCCGCTTCAAGCCTTGTTGCCTCTTGTCGGCAGCGAGATTTGTGGTAAGACATACCACTGTGAAATTTAAGTTATTCACTTGTCTGGGATTATTGTCGTCAGCTCTGGCGGTTGTCGCGCAAACGTCCGCCTTCACTTACCAAGGTCAGTTTAACTCCAACGGCATTACTGTCACAGGACTGTTAGATTTCCGTTTTACATTGCATGACGCTGCTGCTGCTGGAACGCAGATGGCAGGGCCGCTGACCAATGCTCCCACAGGCGTGACCAACGGTTTTTTCACCACTGTGATTGTGTTTGGCAGTGCAGCTTTCGACGGTAATGCTCGTTGGCTTGAGATTGGTGTCCGCACCAATGGTGACACTAACGCATTCACAACTCTCTCGCCAAGACAACAGATCACGGCCACGCCGTACGCTGTGCGCGCCGCAAATTACAGCGGAACGATTCAGACCACGAATATCACGGGTAAGATCAATGACACGAATCTCTCGGCGAACGTGGCGTTGCTGACGAACAATGTGGTGTTCACGAAAATTCTCACGGCATCGAACTTGATCGGCGGCGCGCTTGGACTCACGAATATTTCTGCCACAAACATCATCGGTACGCTACCCGACGCGCGGCTCTCGACAAATGTGGCATTCGTGAACACTTCCAATACCGCGTTCCTCGGCTCGATCAGTGCCACGAACTTCCACGGCGCAGGCGGCGGCTTGACCAACGTGCCAGGGCGCAAGTTCAACTCCGTTGCCATCAATTCGAACATCCAGGCCTTTCCCAATTACGGTTACCTCGCGACGAACGACACCACGCCTCCAGTGGTGACGTTGCCCCTGACGGCGAATATTGACGCGGGCGAAACGATCCGTGTGTCCGCAAGCGGTGCGGCAGGCTGGATCATCGCGCAGAACACAAATCAAACGATCCTTGTGGCGAATTTGCTGAAAAATGTCGGTCTGGCTTGGCGCACGAACGGATTGAGTCTGAATTGGAAAGCGGTTGGCGTCTCACAAGACGGGCAGAAGTTGGTGGCGGCGATCGCCGGTGGCGTGACCCATTCATCAGCCAATTCGGGGGTGACGTGGTCGCCTGGTTTGACGTCCGCGAACTGGTCGAGCTTGGCCTCCTCCGCCAACGGCGTGAAGTGGGTGGCTGGAGTCAACGGCGGTAACATTTATACTTCGGCAAATTCCGGCGGAGGTTGGACGGCTCACACTCCCAACACGGCATGGACAGGCGTGGCTTCATCTTGGGACGGTGTGAAGTTGGCCGCTTGTGTGAACGGGGGGCAGATTTATGTTTCCACAGATTCAGGATCCAATTGGTCGCCGCGTGATGCAAACCGAGCCTGGAGCGCGATCGCCTCGTCCGGCGACGGTGTGAATCTTGTGGCATGCGTGAATGGCGGACAGATTTACACGTCATCGAACAGCGGCACGAATTGGACCGCGCGCGATACGACCCGCAATTGGAGTTGCGTGGCTTCATCCGCAGACGGCGGAACATTGGTGGCGGGCGTCAGCAGTGGACCCACTGGATTTCTTTACGTCTCTTATGACTATGGCGTGACGTGGAATCCCACTGGTCCATCATCCACGCTGACGTGGTCCTCTGTGGCATGTTCAGGAGATGGCTTGCGAATGATCGCGAGCGTAGGTGAGGGCGGTGTGTATGTCTCGCAAGACGCTGGCGCGACATGGCAGGTTCGAAACAATCTTCCAACCCCGGCCTACAATGGCGTGGCCTGTTCGGGCGATGGCAGCACGATGGTTGCGGTGGCAACTTCGAGTCAGATATTTGTCTCCTCACAAACGTCCACAACCATCGGCGCGTCGGGTCAACTCATCGGATCACGTCTCTCTGCGGTGGAGCTGATCCACGCAGGCAATGGCGTGTTCATCCCGATCAGTTACGTGGGGAATATCCGGGCGAAATGATTGCAGTCCTAAAGTCTCAGGTCTTACGTCTAAAGTCTGCGCTTCTTCTCTGCCTTACGCATTGCTCGCTCGCGCTTTTTAGTTTCCCCCATCAACAACTCTTCCGCAGTCCAGCCGCGTTCTTGCGCATAGGCGGCTAGGTCAAAAAGTTCTTTGGCCACGGCTGACTTGGCCGTTCTGCGTGTCGGTTTCGCATCGGAAATCAACTTCGCCTTGCGCGCCTTCTTCACCAACTTCTCGACGCGGAGCAGGGCGGGAAGATGCTTTGGGATTCCATCCAACGCAGACGGTCGTTCGTGCTTTGTCCCGACTTTCTCCGCTTTCTTGATCTGCTCCCAGTTGGCCCAGACTTCATCCACGTCTTTCACCTTGGTCGTGCCAAAGACGTGCGGGTGGCGGCGGATGAGTTTGTCCACAAGATGACGTGTGACTTTTTCAAAATCAAACGCGCCTCGCTCGCTCGCCAACTGACAATGAAACACCACTTGCAGCAAAAGATCGCCAAGCTCCTCAGACATCTCGTGATCATCGCGGTTCTCGATCGCGTCGATCAACTCATAGACTTCCTCGATGGAGTGGCGGCGGAGCGTCATGTGATCCTGCTCGCGATCCCACGGGCAGCCAGTGGGAGAACGCAGTCGAGCCATTACCTTCAACAAATCTTCAATTGCAGGTTTTCTTTTCATAGTTTTATCAAGAGAGACACAGAGTGCACAGACTTTCAAATTCCTGCTCGGTGTTCTCTGCGGCTCTCTGGCTGATCAAAGAATTACTAAGTCGTCACGATGCACAAGTTCGACACGCGCGAGCGTGCGACTCTCGATCTCCTTGGAGCCGAATTTGGCGATGCCGCGTGCGAACTCAGTCCCGTTCAGATCGCAAATCCGTATGACGTCGCCCGCATCGAAATCTCCTTCGCAACGTGAAACTCCGGGGGGCAGAAGGCTTTTGCCAGCCTCGCGCAATGCCGTCTTCGCGCCATCGTCCACGAAAACCGCGCCTTTGGGATGATGGAAGAAAGCAATCCAGCGTTTGCGACCGCGCAACTTTCCTTCCTGCGCGATGAACAGCGTTCCTTCATCCGCTCCGGCCAAGATGTTCGATAGCGCGTCTTGTTTACGTCCAGACGCGATCACAAGCGGGATGCCGGAGCGCACTACGATCTTTGCCGCCTGAATCTTTGTCGCCATGCCACCGACGGCCGTTTCGCTGGTCGTGCCGCCCGCAATCTTTTCCAAGTCCGCATCAATTTGGCCGATGGTCGAAATCACTTTCGCGGTCGCCTGGCCAAAGTTTTTGATTACGCCATCCACGGTGGTGAGAATCACCAGCAAATCCGCAGGCAACAGCGAAGCTACGAGAGCCGAGAGCGTGTCGTTGTCTCCCACTTTGATTTCCGTGAATGAAACCGCGTCGTTCTCGTTGATGATGGGAACAACACCGTGCCCGAGTAATGTGACGAGAGTGTTGCGCGCATTCAGATGGCGCTCGTGATGTTCAAGGTCGTCGTGTGTGAGCAACACTTGCGCGACGACGAGATCGTGTTTTGCAAAAAGCTTTTCATATGTGGACATCAACCGCGACTGCCCCACGGCAGCACAAGCTTGCTTCTCCGCGAGATCAGCGGGACGCGTATCAAAACCTAGCGCGCCCATGCCCGCGCCGACCGCGCCACTAGTGACGACGACGACTTCTTTGCCGGCTTTTCGCAGAGCGGCAACCTGCGCGACTATCTGTTCGAGTTGCGCGGGTTCAATCTGCTTCCGGCTGTCCGTAAGGACGCCAGTGCCGAGTTTGACCACGATACGGGAAACGTTTTTGAGCAATTCCGAACGCACGTCAGGTTGGTAGCAAACGATGAGCAAAGTGTCGAGGCGGGTTTGTGCTGTGATCGAGTCGCCACCATTTGTCTCATGCGTTTTGCAACTGGCAAATCGACCGCTGAACGTTACGCTGTTGCCCATGTCATCGGCCTACAATCAACTGCTCGACGCCACAATGGCGCATCTCGAGGATTTGAAATCCAAAGGGGTGCGAAACGTTAGCGTCCATGCGGAAACACTTCGCGCGCTGGCTTCTCCCGCGACGCTTGCTCCGAGTCGCCCCGCAGTCGTTGATTCTGGCTCTCCTGTTCTGCCGAAGACCACTCCTCGTCCCACTCAAGTGATGGCCATGCCTAAGCGGCTTATTACGAGCATGGTGACACCGAGTAAGCTGGCCGCCCACGCCCGAATTGTCTCGGCATATTCCGATAAGGCCGCTGCGTTCAACGAGTTGCAGACTCGAGTGCTGGTCTGTTTGAAGTGCGCAAGCCTCGCATCTTCCCGCACGAACGTGGTGTTCGGCGTAGGCAATATTGATTCTCCGCTGATGTTCGTGGGTGAAGCCCCTGGTGCAGATGAGGACGCGCATGGCGAACCTTTCGTCGGCGCGGCTGGACAACTTCTCACCAAGATCATCACGGCTATGGGTGTGAGTCGCGCAGAAGTTTATATCGCGAATATCTTGAAATGCCGCCCCGACACTCCCGGCGAATCTTCAGGCAATCGCAAACCCACGCTTGCCGAGATGGCCACTTGTATCCCATATCTGCACGAGCAGATTGATTTGATCAAACCCAAAGTCCTTGTCGCGCTAGGAGCAACTGCGGTTGAAGGGTTGCTTGGCAAAACGGTTGGCATCACGAAACTGCGCGGCAACTGGCAGACCTATCGTGGCATCCCGCTCATGCCCACGTATCATCCGGCATACCTGCTCCGTAACCAAGCCATGAGTGAGAAACGCCGCGTCTGGGAGGATATGCTTCAAGTGATGGAAAAATTGGAGATGAACATCACCCTAAAGCAGCGCGGTTTTTTCCAACAAGCCACGGCGTGAAACTCAGGAAGGATTGACCTTCAGCTCGCGCTTCTCTCGTTGCAGATCCGCGGAAATCTCCGGCTCCGGCGCGGGTGCTGGTGAGGTCTCAGTTGATGTCCCCGCCATGAACATCTCGGAATCACAGGCGCGGTCGGTGAAGACTTTATGGGAGATTGATGGGGTGGCGGCAGCAGTCACTGGAGCTGGTTCGTGACCGTAATGAAATCCAGTCTCGTCCTCGTAGCCATAAGGGATTTTAAACCAAGAACGCACCTTGGCCCACGCTTGCGTCCAGGAATTGGCGTGTGCTTCTGCGGCGGGTAGCTCGACGGGTGGTTTGGCATTCTTTACCCTATCATGTCCCGCGTCAGTTGCTATATCCTCTGGCTTCTTCACGTTAGTAATCTATTCAAACATCGGCAGACTGCCATAGTTTCAGGTGAAAAATAGTTCATTTGAGGATAATTTTTTCGCTTAAGCTAGGTTGACGAGCTGCCGATATGCGAAGGCCGGCTCGTTGGCTGGTTATCATGTTTGATGCGTTCTTCGGCAAACCCGTTCCCATCAAAAACCGTTGCGACATTCTCTCAACTCTACCTCCGAAATATTCCATCAAGATTAGCAGTTTATTTTCCACCTGAATTGGGTTACATCTTTATCCGGTTGCACGCGTGGTGGAATGGCAGACACGCCAGACTTAGGATCTGGTACCGCAAGGTTTAGAGGTTCAAGTCCTCTCGCGTGCACCAATTCTTCAACTCACATCTCATTTTTCTCATTGTCAAAACTCAGATTTCAAAACTCAGAGTTGGCTATCACTCTCCAGACATTTACCCTGTCCGCCCATGAGCATTCTGGAAGAACTCAACTGGCGGGGACTCGTCGCCGATTGCACTGACACTGCCGAGCTGACGAAGAAACTCGCCGCGCCTACCACTCTTTACTGCGGATTTGATCCCACAGCGGATTCGCTGCACGTCGGCAATCTCGTGCCGCTGCTCGCTCTGCGCCGCTTTCAATTGCTCGGTCACTATCCCATCGCGCTCGCAGGCGGCGCGACCGGCAGCATCGGCGATCCAAGCGGTAAGACCGCCGAACGTCAGTTGCTCACCAAGGAGATTCTCGATCACAACATCGCCAGCGTGAAAGTGCAGTTGGCCAAGCTGCTCGACTTCGACGCAAAACAAAATCCCGCGCGGCTGCTCGACAATGCCAGCTGGACTGCACCCGTCAGCTTCCTCGATTTCCTGCGCGACATCGGAAAACATTTTTCCGTCAATCAGATGATTGCGAAGGAATCAGTTCGCGCCCGCATGGAGGACCGCGAAGTCGGCATCAGCTACACGGAGTTCAGCTACATGCTGCTTCAGGCATTTGATTTCATGGTGTTGAACCGCGATCACCACTGCGAACTCCAGATCGGCGGCAGCGATCAGTGGGGCAACATCACCGCTGGCATCGAACTCACGCGCAAGAAACTTGGCAAACAAGTCTTCGGCCTCACGCTCCCGCTTATCACTAATGCCGATGGCTCGAAGTTTGGCAAGAGTGTCAGCGGCGCCATCTGGCTCGACCCGAAACGCACGAGCGTCTATCGCTTCTACCAATTCTGGATCAACACGGACGACCGCGATGTGATCCGTTATCTGAAATTCTTCACGTTCCTCTCGCAAGAGGAGATTTGCGCGCTGGAAAAACAGCATGCTGAAAATCCCGGCGCTCGTGTGGCGCACAGGGCCTTGGCAAAGGCGGCGACGGATTTGATCCACGGCACGAACGTCACTACGGAAGCCATCCGCGCGAGTGAGATTCTTTTCGGCGGCGAACTGGCAGGCGTGAGCGAGGCGACGTTCAACGACATCGTGGGCGAAGTTCCCACTAAAGAGATCGAGAAAGCCAAACTCGACGGCGCCGGCATTCCGCTTGTTGAATTGCTCATTCACTCTGGACTTAGCCAATCAAAAGGTCAGGCGCGAAAAGACATCGAAGGCGGCGGCGTGAACATCAACAACGTCCGCGAAGCCAATCCCTCCCGCGCGGTGATGACAAGCGATCTACTCTTCTGCAAACATGTCTTGCTGCGGAAGGGGAAAAAAAACTACGTGGTGGTGACTGCCAAGTGAGTTGGAGTGCAGGGGTATTACCGCGATTTGGAACGGGGAGACATGTCGCATTTGTTTCAAAATAGCGAGCCTCCGTCCCTAAGCGCAGCAACGCAAGCGCGCACGATGGTTTGTGATGTTCCCGCGTCTGCCGATTTTCGCGCGCTTACCTCCCGCCCTGTGCTCGTCTCACTACTTCTGGCAGTAAATCCACCACATATTCAACTTCTTGCATCTTCGAATCACGACCCAGGGAGAATCTAACGAGTGAGTTTGCCAACTTCTTATCCAAACCAAGTGCAGAAACAACGTGAGATGGCTCTAGAGACCCTGCAGAACATGCGGAGCCACTACTGGCGCAAATTCCTTCCAAGTCTAAGCAAGCCATCAGAGAGATGCTATCCGCTCCTTTAACGACGAAAGAAACGGTGTTAGATAGCTGATGTTCGCGCGAGCTTACCAAGTGCAGAGACTGAAGAGAATCCACGGCCGCAATCAGACGATTTGAGAGAGGTAAAAGTTTTATTTTATCAAAGACAGGCGACTTAACAAAGTGTTCCAAGGCATAAACCGAACCTGCGATGGCAGGAAGATTCTCAGTCCCAGCGCGGCGTTCATTCTCATGAGCGCCCCCAAAAACGATAGGATCGGGTAATAGAGGCGAGCGGATGTAGAGCAATCCTGCGCCCTTTGGTCCGTGAAACTTGTGAGCGCAAACAGAAACGAGGTCAGCGTTGAACTGATGGATGTCTGAGAACGGTTCTTTGCCGAACCATTGAACCGCGTCTGTGTGGAAAATGATTCCGCGTTCGCGACACATTAATCCTAACTCAGCCACTGGTTGAATCGTTCCGATCTCATTGTTCGCTGCCATGACGGAAACTAATGTCGTGTCCGGACGGATGGCTTTCTTCAAATCATCAGGAGAGATGCGTCCGAAAGAATCCACAGGCAATCGAGTGACTTTGAATCCTTCCTTCGCTTCCAAATAGTCGAAGCAATGCAGTACCGCATGATGTTCGATGGCTGACGTGATGAGGTGTTTTCCTTTGTGAGCTAGAAGACGAGCCGTACCGAAGATGGCGAGGTTGTTGGACTCCGAACCGCCGCTGGTGAAAATTATTTCGCTGGGCTTGGCATTAAAAAAAAGGGCTGCGCGATCCCGCAAACCATCCAGTACAGCCCGCGCTCTTTGGCCGACGTGGTGAACACTGGAAGGATTGCCCCAGTTTTCGCTAAGAAAAGGAATCGTCGCATCGCGCACCGCCGGATCGAGTGGCGTAGTGGCGTTGTAATCGAAGTAAATGGTGCGTGGCATGGTTAGGAGACGGCGGTTTCGCTGCCAAACCCAGGCGGCACGGAGGAAGGATTAGCAAAGCGCTCTTCCAGCCAAGGATCGGCGGTGTTTGAGTAGCCGCGCACCTCCCAGAAACCGAGGATGTCGCGGTCCATGAAGGTGATTTCGCGGATGAACTTCGCTCCTTTCCACGCGTAACGCTTCGGGATGATGACGCGCGCCAGGCCGCCGTGTTCTTTGGTAAGCGGCTTGCCGTTCCACGAATGAGCGATTATCACATCGTCATCCATGCAGACGTCGAGAGGGTTATTGGTCGAATAGCCATCGTAACTCTTGAAGAAAACATGTGTGGCTTCGGGCTTTGGCTTCACGAGATCAGCTAGGGTGAAGAACGCTACGCCCGCGAACTCCATGTCGAACTGACTCCAAGTCGTAACGCAATGAAAGTCGCTAACGTCCGAGAACTCTGGAAGAGCGAGAAACTCCTTCCAAGAGAGAGTGACCGGATTTTCCACCTTGCCACCGATCTTGAGTTCCCATTTGTCGGGCGACACATCGGGTTGCAAGCCGAGGTCAAGCACCGGGAAGTTATGAACCTGTCTTTGTCCAGGCGGCAGACGATCGGCCGAGCGCCCAGTGGGCTTGGCTTTGCCTGCCATCTTTTGAGCCCAACGTTCTTTAGCAGCGATGTAGGATTCTTTCATTCTGACCACGAAAGGATAGTCGGCAAAGAAACAACATCCAACCCCAGAGAATCATATTTCATCTTCAAATATCGTTTTGACCTCACAGCCTTCGCTCCCTACCGTGCTGTAGCAGAAAACGAATCGCTGGATTTGTCGGGCGGAAATTAAAAATGTAATCCGACAGCCATTCAGGACGTTGAAACACTCCTAATGTTTAAGCAAATCATTCTCGGGATCATCGTCGTTGTCGTTGTGATGGCCTCCCTCACGGGAATCAAGGCGTTGCAGATCGGCAAGCTCATCGCATTCGGGAAAAGCTTCAAACAGCCTGCCGAAACAGTTTCCTCTTCCGTGGTGAAGGAAGAAAATTGGCCGGACACTTTGCCCACGGTTGGCTCTATCACCGCCGTGCAGGGCGTCAAGATCACCGCCGAGATTCCCGGCACGGTCAGAAAGATTGCATTCGAATCTGGCGCCGCTGTTGAGCAAGGCGATCTGCTGTTGAGCATGGATGTCACGACCGAGGAAGCCCAGCTGCGTTCGCTAGAAGCGCAGACTGAGTTGGCCAAGACCAATCTTGGACGCGTGAAACGTCTGCGCGAGGAAAAAACCGTCTCGCAGGCCGACCTAGATCAGGCCGAAGCCACATTGAAGCAAACG
>Ga0114967_10001756_pt1 | contig 18179 bp, 16 predicted proteins | sample M_130628_MF_Meta_FD_92639 | JGI IMG/M metagenome (GOLD analysis project Ga0114967, IMG submission 92639) | Freshwater microbial communities from Lake Montjoie, Canada to study carbon cycling - M_130628_MF_MetaG | ecosystem: Environmental > Aquatic > Freshwater > Lake | place: Lake Montjoie... | reverse complement strand
GGCGGCATCACCGTCAAACAAAACAGTAATATTTTTGGTTAATCTATTGATCAACCTTATTTGGTCTGGAGTTAATGCCGTCCCAGAAGAGGCTACAACATTTTCTATACCTGCTTGATGCATTTGAATTACATCGGTATAACCCTCCACCAAATAACAGTTGTTTTGTTTTGCGATCGCTTGCTTAGCGTGAAAAATGCCGTAAAGGACCTTACTCTTATGGTAGATTTCACTTTCAGGCGAATTAAGATATTTAGCTGCCTTTTTATCATTTGTCAAGATTCTACCACCAAAACCTAAGTTGCGGCCGGACAAGCTCTGTATGGGAAACATAACCCTTCCTTTGAAGCGATCAAAATGTTTTCCATCTTCCCGAGTAATAGTCAAACCTACTTTCTCCAAAAACTCTAACTGGTATCCTTTACCCAAGGCTTCTTTGGTAAAAGCATCCCATGATTCAGGTGAATAGCCTAATCCAAATTTTGCGATGGTTTCGTCTGTAAAACCTCTTTCTTTAAAATAAGACAGTCCTATAGCTTTGCCTTCTTCTGTATTTCTTACAACATTTTGAAAATAAGTTTTGGCAAACTCTGACACCAAATACATACTTTCTTTCTCGTTAGCCTCAATCTTTTCTTCTTGTGATATCTCGGTTTCTTCAATCTCAATGTTGTATTTATTAGCCAAAAACCGTATTGCCTCGGGATAAGTAAAATGCTCATGCTCCATCAAAAAAGTTACCACACTACCTCCTTTCCCGGAGCTGAAATCTTTCCAAATCTGTTTGACAGGCGACACCATAAAAGAAGGGGATCGCTCATCAGAAAAAGGACTTAATCCTTTAAAATTACTACCGGCGCGCTTAAGCTGAACGAAGTCACCAATAACTTCCTCCACTCGGGCGGTTTCAAAAACTTTATCTATCGTTTCGCGAGTAATCAAAATAAACAGTTTGCTTTAAAATCCATAAGAGGGTAAATTTACATAAAAATAAAAAAAGATGCTTCATAGCTAAAGCATCTTTTCAAAGTAAAAAATTAACCTAAAAAATTTTAATTAAAGTCAAAACGCACTCCCAATGAGATATTGTTTTGTTTGATAGCATTGTCTTTAAACATCGGATTCAAATCATATTTAAGATAAATACTGGTTTCTTTGTACCCTATATAGGTACTCACTCCGTAAATAAAATCATTGACATTGAAATTTCCTTTTGCTTTTTGGGTCACATCACGCCCTCCGTCCTCATATTGCAGGATTTGTTTTGACTTGACACGCACTCCAGCATATCCTCCTATTCCAAAACGAACACTTTCGTGAGTCCTGAAGATTTTTTTTTCGTCTTTAACTTTCGCTCTGGTGAAATCAAATTCCAAATGCACTGGCACTGACAAAAAGACGTTTCTGAAACGAGAATCTTCCAAATGAATTGGGCTTTCCACCAAATCGGTTTGGTCACCGTTTACCACAAAATAGCGGTTGTCTGTGGCACGTAGGTTATTGTACATTAATGAAAGTCCGTATTTCAAGTGCAATAAATTATCACTTTTGAAAAGACGGGTGTTGGCCGTAATTCCCCATTCGTAGAAGTGGGAGCCCCAATATCTGAAATCAGAATTCGCTACGCTTCCCTCTGTCACTACATTGTTTACTCCGGCAGCAAAAACAAACTGTGAGGTGGTTCTTCTTTCTCCCGAACGTCTTCTGCCTTTTACTGCTTTTCGTACCCCATTTACATCAATATATAAACTATCAATTGTTTTATAGGTTATCTTATATTTCTTGCCTTCGAAAGCTATACTATCTTTATCTTTCCATTTTACAGAGAAAAATTCAATCGAGTTTTTGTCACTCCTTTTGGTATCAGATAACTTACCGTCTACTTTTTGTTGTACCAGATCTTTGAGTTCTTCCTGCGCTGCTCCTATGCGGGTTTCTATATTCTTTGATCTTGTTTCTGCCAGTTTCATTTTCTTTTCATCCGCCTGAACTTTTGAGATGGCCCCGGCATCGAGTTCTTTGTTTACACTTTCGATTTCTTCTTTCAAAGCAGCTTTTTCTTCTTTGGTTATGGTTTCAATTTTTTCGGCAATGGCTCTGGCCTTTGTTTCAAAAGATTCTTGAGCAACCATTTTGCTGGCTAACAACGAGAGTAATACTGCCGCGTAAAGGGTAAAATTTTTCATAATGTTTGATTTATTTGATTAATGATTAATCTTTGTTTCTGTTGGCTAAAGCCACTTTTACTTCTCTATAATTTTTATTGACTTTGCTGATGACTTTTTCCCTAAAGGTCAAATCCAGTTCACCGTCTAACTGGGAAAGCAGATTTTTAGCATCTACTTTTACACTTGATTTCTTAATGGTTGATTGTCTTGCCACATCTTCAAGACTAACCATCAAGAGATCGTCTGTTACAAAATAACTCCCCTTTTTAATAAAATCTTGTTGACTGTTGGTTTTTTGAATGTAACTTTCTTTCGGGTCTATTGTTTTGGGAATGTCTTTTAAAGCTACATCCGAACTGTTTTGATAAACAACCGGTTTGTCTTTTATAATTATGTTTCGATTACTTTGCTCACTTGTTCTTTGCTCACGCGGATTAGTTGTTTTTTGATTATTGATTGCAACTCCTTGATTATTAATGAATTGTTGATGACTACTCTTTTGTATCGCCTTACTTCCTTTTGGATTTTCTTTGGTGACAACATCTCCTTTATGTTGTTCCTGTGGAATCAAATTTTGAATTTCATGTCCCTGACTTAGAACGGAATCATTTTTAATGGTAGCTCTGGTCACATTATTTATAGGCTTAATTTCAGTACCGTTTTGAGTAAAGAAAAAGATACCAAGCGTTAGGAAAACCAAAATGCCGGCAGCAATAAACAAAAAGCCAAAAGGTGGCTTTTTTTTGCTTTCTTCTGCCAAGGAAAGCATAGCGTCTAATCGATCCCATGCCTGTACCGATGGCTGAATCTCTCTCTTATTCAACTTATCTCTAAATTGTTTTTCGTTGTTATTCGGTTCCATTTTCATAGTTTTTAAATTTGGCAATATGCTCTTGCAGCATTTTTCGGGCATGAGACAATTGTGATTTAGAAGTACCTTCACTGATGCCTAACATACTAGCTATTTCCCCGTGCTTGAACCCATCTATAGCATATAAATTGAAAATCATTTTATAGCCATCAGGCAAACTGTCTATCAGAAACTGAATGTCTTCGACCGAAAACTGGCTTTCTATATTATTGTGTCGTTCTTCGAAGAAATTCTCGTCTTCAATAAATTTTACTTTTTTATTGACTCTAATGAATGAAATACACTCGTTAATCATTATCCGGCGAATCCAACCTTCAAAACTACCTTTGTGCTCGAAATTTTTCAAGTTGGCAAATACTTTCATAAAAGCCGTAATCATAATATCCTCTGCTTGATGCACATCTTTTATGTATTGACGGCAAACACTCAACATTTTGGGAGCGTATTTCGAATAAATCTGATGCTGCGCGTGACGATTGTTCCCGACGGCCAATTCGATTAATTCTTTTTCATCATTATATAAGTTGATAACTTTCAAAAACCTGACATTAGAGCGTTCTATTTGTATAGACGAATATGGATGCACAAAGGTTGCATGTCCAATTCATTTTTTATTGAACACAAGCACAAAAAAAGTATAACCTTAGTTAAATCATGACTTTAAAACGAAGAAAAAATTATTTTTTTCGCTCGATTACATAATTTACCATAAGTGACAAAGCGTCACGGTATTCTGACTTGGGAAAATTATCGATGATTTTAAGTGCTTCTTGCTGAAATTGCATCATCTTTTGTTCGGCATATAGCAATCCTTTTTTATCTTTGACGAATTGTATTACCTCTTTAACTCTTTTCTTATCTTTATTATGGTTTTTGATTGAGTTAATACACCAGCTTTTTTCCTTTTCATTACAATTATTCAATGCATAGATTAAAGGCAAGGTCATTTTTTGTTCTTTGATATCAATACCGGTAGGTTTCCCGATTGCATCATCCGTATAATCGAATAAGTCATCTTTTATTTGAAAAGCCATACCTATCAGCTCCCCAAATTTCCTCATTGCTTCGACCTGCGGTTCGTCTTCCGAAACTGACCTTGCGCCCAAAGCACAACAAGAAGCTATAAGCGTAGCAGTTTTCTTTCTTATAATTTCATAATATACATCTTCTACTATATCCAAACGACGAGCTTTTTCAATTTGGAGCAATTCTCCTTCACTCATTTCACGAACTGCCACAGAAATGATGCGAAGTAAATCAAAATCACCGTGATCAATAGAGAGCAACAATCCTTTTGACAACAAATAATCACCTACTAATACTGCAATTTTATTCTTCCAAAGGGCATTTATTGAAAAAAAACCTCGTCTACGATTACTGTCATCGACCACATCATCATGAACTAAGGTCGCTGTATGTATTAACTCAATGACACTTGCTCCTCGGTAAGTTCTTTCATTAACTTCATCATTTTCTGAAATCATTTTAGCAACCAAAAAAACAAACATTGGCCTCATTTGCTTTCCTTTTCGATTTACTATGTAATACGTAATTCTATTAAGAAGTGCTACCTTAGAAGTCATTGATTCGTAGAACTTTTTTTCAAAAAGTTCCATTTCTATTTGTATCGGTTTTTTTATTTGTGAGGTAATATTCATTGTCCTCAAAGATACAATAATGCATTCGTTTCAAAAAAAAAATTACCTTTGGATTAAACCTTTTTGATTTTGTATTGTCTAATACTTATAACTAAAAAAATTTATTTTATGAAAACAAAAAAATTATTAGGAATCGTAGCGCTCGTAGCTGTTTTTTCTTTAACTAGTTGCTCAAAAGATGACAAAAGTAGCGATTCAGCAATAACCGCTGAAGACGCCAACATTAATAGCAAAATGGACCAGGCATCGAATGACATTTCAGACATTACGGAAGACCAATTTCTTCAACAAAGTCAGTCAGCTTCAGGCAAAGTTGATTTACTTCCAATATCAATATTACCAGCATGTGCTACTGTAACTACTACAACTACATCAACAACATGGACAAGAACTGTCGATTTTGGGACATCAGGATGTGCCATGCCGAACGGAAACATTTTAAAAGGAAAAATAATAGTAAGTGGTTTATTGGATTTTGCTTCTCCATATTTAGTTCACTATAGTTTTGATAATTTTTATCACAATGGAAACTTAGTCCAAGGCAACCGCACTGTAACAAGAACTTTTTCTTCGAGTGCAAATTCTTCCATTGCTCATCCAATTCATTTGATAGATATAAACATGACGGTTACTTTCCCAAATGGAGCAGTATATACAAGAGTTGGAACACGCACAAGAGAATGTATTTCTAATTTTGGAAATGGGATTTGGGGGGACAACATCTATGTTTTTTATGGCACCGTAACTACTACAAAACCAAATGGCGCACAACATACTAATACTATACTTGAGGCAACTCCTTTAAGAATTGACATGAATTGCACCTACAAAATTGTATCTGGAATAATTTCTATAACAAGACCAAACCATTCAGCAATTATAAATTATGGTGGTGGTACTTGCGATAACGACGCAACAATTGCGATTGACGGCGGAACCCCGGTTTCTTTTACTTTTGGAAATTAAATCGCTTAAAAAAAAGAAAGTCCCGAAACTTTAATTAGTGCCGGGATTTTTTTTTATGATTTATTAGCTAATTGACCACAAGCCGCATCAATATCTTTACCCCTACTTCGACGCACTTTCGCAACAATGTCATTTTGTTGAAGGGCCAAAATGTAATTATTTATTGCGGTGTCAGTTGCTTGTTGGAATTCACCGTCATCAATTGGATTATATTCAATTAAGTTTACTTTACAAGGAACGTATTTGCAGAATTTTACTAAAGCGTCAATAGATGCTTTGTCATCATTAATCCCTTTCCAAACCACATATTCATAAGTAACTTTGCTTTTAGTTTTTTGATACCAATACTGCAATGCATCTTTTAATTCAGGTAAATTAAAGTTTTTTGTAAAAGGCATAATACGATTCCTAGTTTCTTCGACCGCGGAATGTAAAGAAACTGCCAATTTGAATTTTACTTCATCATCTGCCATCTTCTTTATCATCTTAGAATCTCCTGAAGTTGACACTGTTATTCTTTTCGGTGACATCCCCAATCCTTCGTCAGAAGTAATCATATCTATTGCCTTCATCACGTTATTATAATTCATTAGAGGTTCGCCCATTCCCATAAACACAATATTAGAAAGCGGACGGTTATAATAGAGTCGGCTTTCTCTGTCTATTGCTACCACTTGATCGAAGATTTCACCTGGCTCCAAGTTGCGCATTCTTTTTAACCGTGCTGTAGCACAAAAATTACAATCCAAACTGCACCCTACTTGACTCGAGACACAAGCTGCAGTTCTCGTATCGGTTGGAATCAAAACACTTTCCACAATCAAACCATCGTGCAAGCGAACAGCATTTTTCACTGTGCCATCTTCACTTCGTTGCATGGTATCTACATTAATATGATTGATGACAAAGTAATGTTCCAACATGGCACGAGTCTCTTTTGATACATTGGTCATTTCTTCAAAGGTATGAGATGCCTTACTCCACAACCATTCATAAACCTGATTTCCTCTAAACGCTTTATCTCCATGCTCAACAAAAAAATCGCGCAATTGAGATTTGGTTAAACTTCGAATATCTATTTTCTCGATTTCCATGAGGCAAATTTAGCGTATTTTGATTAGTTCATAATTTGTATTTTTGTAAAAAATACTACGATGCATTTCCTTTCAGACGAATTAGATCATTACGTGACCGATCATTCAGAAAACGAACCTGAATTATTGGCCCAACTTAATAAAGAAACCCATCAAAAAATTTTACAACCTCGAATGCTGAGTGGTCACTTTCAGGGAAGAGTATTGAGTATGATTTCAAAGATCATTCGTCCAATTAATGTTTTGGAAATAGGAACTTATACCGGTTATGCCACACTTTGCTTGGCTGAAGGTCTTACTGAAAATGGAAAAGTGGACACGATAGACATCAATGAAGAATTGATTGATTTTCAAAGGAAGTTTTTTGACAAAAGTCCTTGGGGTCCTCAAATTTTGCAACATCTTGGACCCGCATTAGAAATTATTCCAAAGTTAAATAAAAAATACGATTTGGTTTTTATCGATGCCGACAAAGACAATTATATAAATTATTTCAATGCCATTATTCCGATTATGAATACCGGGGGGATTATTCTTTCTGACAATGTACTTTGGAGTGGTAAAGTTTTAGAGGAATTAAAACCCAACGACAGAACCACGAAAATCATATTAGAATATAACAAATTATTGAAGAACGATCCGCGAGTGGAAACTGTTTTGCTTCCCATAAGAGACGGATTAACTCTATCTAGAGTACGTTAAGGTTTAAGAAGTATTTTTGATAAATCTTGTAAAAGGCAAAACCAAATAGGGCACCAAATAAATATCCAGTCAAAATATCTCCAGGAAAATGCAATCCTAAATAAATGCGACTGTAGGCAAAAATTAAAGGAAATAAAAATAATCCATAAACGTGTTTGTAATAATGCTTTAAAATTAGAAAAGCAAAAACAGTAGTAGCCATAGAATTGGCAGCATGTCCAGAGAAAAAGCTGAAGGTATCACTAGATTTTACTACTCTAATAATACTCTTTAGTTCACCGTCATTGCATGGTCTACTCCGCTGGAAATATTCTTTAAAAAGGTTTGTAGATTGATCACAAACTAAAATCAAGACTGCCGTAAAAAGAATATAGACGCCGAATTTTTTCCAGCCTAACTTTTTTTGTAACAAGTAAAATATAAGTAAGAAAAGCGGCGTCCAATATATCTGTTTAGTAATAACCAACCACAAATCATCATAGGTTTCAGAACCCAATCCGTTGAAAAATACAAATAGCTTCTTGTCGATTTGGATTAGTTTTTCGAGCATTACATCTGTCTTTTAATTGGACCTGCCATGTCGTCGATATCTTGACTTATATTATGAACTGGATTTGTAATATTTGTATCTAATCCGTCTTTTACTTTACTTACTTCTGTAGCGAACGTTTCATTTAATTCTTTTATTGAAGTATCAATACCGTTGGCTTTTACTTCTTTTTGAATTTCTGATTTTATTTCGTTTGTAGCATTTTTAACTTGAGCCATTCCTTTTGCTAATGTTCTCGCTATATCAGGTAGCTTATCTGAACCGAAAAGCATCAAGGCTATGAAGATGATAAAAATTAATTCGCCGCCGCCAATTCCAAACATAATTTTATTTTTCTTTATTGAGACGCAAAGTTACAAACTTCTCTTAATCAAACTTTGATTTTTCTTCTGTTTTTGGCCAAGAATTATTAGTGGTATCAATGTCTGCCGTTTCCAATTTTGGATCAATAACAATTTTTGATATTACTTTTTGTGTGGCAAAAGTACGACTCACTTCTTGATCATTCATTCTCCAGATTTGTGCGGGAAAATGATGACTCTCTTTTGTTCCATCTTCAAAAGTAATTTCAACAAGTATAGGCATCACCAATCCTCCTGGTTTAGTAAAAGTTACTTGGTAGAAATATTTAGGTGAATTCAATTTTATTTGTTGATCCTTAGTAAAATGTGCTTGTACATAATCGTCTAAAGTTTTTACTTCTTTACTATTAAAAGATTTGTTCATTTCGGGCTTAAAATCAGCACTACCTTCTTCAATCATATAGACCATAGGACCAGGGTTGGAATTTCGTCGTCTTCGCTTTGAAACCGCCTCTTTTGCCTCTTTAGAGGGTTCGTTGCTAACATAAAAGCGTTTTACTTCTTTTATGCCAATATCGTTATAATCTGTTGTATAAAACCATCCTCTCCAAAACCAATCCAAATCAAAAGCTGTTGCATCTTCCATCGTTCTGAAAAAATCTTCCGGGGTAGGATGTTTGAACTTCCAACGATTAGCATATGTTTTGAATCCGTAATCAAAAAGTTCTCTTCCCATAACTGTTTCTCGTAAAATATTCAAAGCTGCTGCAGGTTTTCCATAGGCATTATTTCCAAATTGTCTAATACTTTCTGAATTTGTCATTATTGGCTCAAGCCCTCTTTGATCGCCACTCATATATGGCACTATAGCTTTTGCTGGCCCTCTATCAGCAGGAAAATTTGGGTCCCATTCGATTAGTGCCATGTACTCACAAAAAGAGTTGAGTCCCTCATCCATCCAAGTCCACTGACGCTCATCCGAATTAACAATCATAGGAAAAAAGTTATGCCCTACTTCATGAGTAATTACACTTATCATTCCATTTTTCACCCGATCTGTAAATTTTCCGTCTTCATCAGGACGGCCCCAATTCCAGCATATCATAGGGTATTCCATTCCTTGGTCTTGTGCATGAACTGAAACTGCTTTCGGATATGGAAAATCAAAAGTATGACTTGAATAACTCTTTAATGTGTGGGCAACCACTCTTGTTGAATATTGTTCCCACAATGGATTTCCTTCTTTTGGATATACAGAAATAGCCATTACATTTTTACCACCAAGTTTAACCGCCATCGCGTCATAAATAAATTTTCTTGACGTCGCTATTCCAAAATCACGAACATTTTCTGCTTTGAATTTCCAGGTTTTTTTTGCCGAAGAAAATCCTTTTTCTCTGATTTCAGCTTCTGCTTGATTCGCTACAATTACCGGTTTATCAAATGACTTCTCGGCCTCAGCATAACGAGCCAATTGCGCTACTGTAAAAACTTCACTTCTGTTTAACAATATTCCAGTTGCTTCCATAATATGGTCGGCAGGTACAGTGATGTTTACTTCAAAATTTCCAAAAGGCAAGGCAAATTCACCTGATCCCCAAAACTGTTGGTTTTGCCATCCTTCGACATCATTATAAACGGCCATTCTGGGATAGAACTGTGCTAGTATGTATAGATTGTTTCCATCTTTGTCAAAATGTTCATAGCCGGAACGGCCTCCATCCAGCAAGTAATTATTAATATTATACCACCATTTAATAGAAATTGAAATTTTTTCTCCATGCTTAAGTAATCTGGGAACTTCCACACGCATCATCGTTTGATTGACCACGTAATTCATTGGATTTCCTTGTGCATCTTTAACATATTCTATTTTAAAACCACCATCAAAATCCTCTTCTAAATATCTTCTTGAAAATGCTTGTGCTGGGATTGACAAATCCGTTTTGTTACTCTCTACTAATGGAGATTTTGAATTTTTAGCCTTTTCGTTTTGATCCAATTGCAACCACAAATAATCCAATGATTCCTTCGCATTATTAGTATATGTTATCGTCTCAAGACCATATAATTTTTGATTTTTATCATCTAATTCAATGTCAATTTTATAATCAGCTTGTTGTTGATAGTATTCTGGTCCGGGTGCTCCCGAAGCAGTACGATACATATTGGGAGTTGCCAATAAATCATACATTTGCTTAAATTTATCAGGATTTCTTTCGTCTGTTTTTGGAACTTTCGGAGATTCCTGTGCAGTGACTAGACTCATAGAAATTAATAAAACCAAAAGAAAAAAATTAGCTACAGCTTTCATATACTTTATTTTAGGAGATAAAAGTAAAATAATTTTATGGGGCGCAAAGGGATTCAGGAATTATTTTAACATTCCTTTTGTCGTTTCACTTGACAGTAACAAGTTCTGTTTAACTCCATTATTATTAAATTGAATAATGTTTTGTTGCTCTGAATACAATTCCGTTAAAATTGAATTTTCTACTTCTAGGGAAGTGATTTTTACAACATCTTTGATATTAAGATAGCAAACAATCACATTATTTTCCAATTCATAACTGAGATAATTCATAGCTTTAGCTTTTCCATTGATGGTCAACTTGAATCGAGCCGAAAGGTATTTTTCCATTAATATTTTGTCCACTTCGGTTTCTTTTTCAGAACCAAGGAATGTTCTTTTATGAAACTCATTTTTAAGCGCTTCATTCAAATCATCCACAAAAATTCGTGTACTTATTTGTACCATTTTTTTTTGAGCAACATAATTGACTTGGTAAATCGCAACATAAAAACGATGTATGGTCATAGCGGTAAGGGCAAAAACCATAACAATTAATAAGAAGGTGTTTCGTAATCTCTTCATCAGGCAAAAATAGAAAAACTAATTGACAACCTTTTTTTGCAATTCTTGGTACTTTATAGCTAATTCAGCAAAAATAAAAGAGGCTCTTGTTTTGTTCTTAGTATTTAAAGCTTCTTCTAACCGAGAATCCTCTATTGCATAATACCAAAATCCTCTGACACTTTCTGTTGGAATTCTCAGTTTCTTGATAAAATAATCAGCCCCGAACTGATATTCGATTTTCTGCAATAACTTTTCTTTTTTCTCAATTACAACTTCTTTCTGCAGCATTTTTGTTCGCCCACTAATAGAATTAATCAAACCATCGACACTCATTCCACCCAACGGAATTAATAGTGGACTATACCAGTGAAATTCTTCAGCAGCGCGCAATCTTCGCGCTGCTGGGCTATACTTTTTGGCTGGTTTTTCAAGAATCCCCAAAGACACCGCATTAATGTTTTTGTATTCTTTAATTTGAACTTCGTCCAAATTGATCACGCTAGGCTGTAATGAAGTAACGAATATGGACTTGGTTAAATCGTCCGGAGTAATGACTATTTTCTTAGTTTCAATTTGTAGACTTGAAAATTTCAAGGTGTCGCCAACCATTACAAAAAGAGAGTAATCACCAATTTGATTGGTAGTTGTATTTGACTCAGAACGCAGATTGTAAACATTAACACTACTCAATTCAATGGCTGAACAGATTATTTTGCCTCGCAAAAACACTAGTTCATTAGACTGACCCGAAGCAAGTTTCGAAAAGAAAAAAAGCGCTAAAAGAATTTTGAATTTCACTTTGTTCTTGCGTAATTTAATTCAAAAGTACTAAAATCTATTTATTTTCATTCTTTTGCAGTGCAAGATACTTCACGGATAATTCAGCTAAGATAAAACTTGTCATAGTTTTATTCTTTGTATTAATCACCCTTGCAAGATCTGATTCCTCCACCGCATAATACAAAAAACCTTTTACAAAATCCTTTGGTATCTTTAACTTATCAGTGTAATAACTGAGTCCGAATTGATTTTCTAACTTTTCTAGCAAAGTTTCCTTCTTTTCCACTTCAAGTTCTTTTTTCAGTAATGCCGTCCTCCCTGAAATCCAGTTGAGCAAAGGGTCTAAACTTGCAGATGCACCCATAGTACCGTCTTCATTTCCTTTAAAATCAGCTCCTGTTGCAGCTCTTAATTTCCGTTCTGCTGGAGTATAACTTTTTGTGCTTGGGGAAATAATGCCTAATGCAATGGCGTTAATATTTTTATACTTTTTGACAACAACTTCGTCTAGCCGATTAATAACAGGATCTAAGACAATCAAAAGTAAATCCTTTGCAACATCTCGATTGCTAATTACAATTTTCTTTCCTTTAATTTGAACTGCGGAAAACATCAATGTGTCCCCAACTGTTGTTTTTAAATTGAAATAACCGTCTTTATCGGTCATCGCTGTTTCATCAGTTTTCAAATTAATTACATAAATATTCTCTAAATCGGGTGCATCTGAAACTACTTTACCTTTAATCTCTATTTCACTAATTTCTTGAGCCGAAAGTAAATTTACCGCTAATAGAAAAACTATTATGTATCTTGAATATCTCATTGACCGACTTGCTTCTGGCAAAATTATCATAGCCTCTTCTAAAATAAATCCCAATGACTTGGTAATTTTTTGTTAATTAAAAATTCAAAAAAATGTACTTTTGGGGAAATATGATTTTAAATGAAAAAACTTATTATCGCCAGTACTTCAACATTGCATGAAGGTTCCTATTTAGAATATCTATTTCCTTCTTTAGAAATCCATTTTAAAGATTGTTCCGAATTACTTTTTATTCCCTTCGCTAGACCTGGTGGAATTTCACATGATACTTACACGGATATCGTTCGCGAGGCATTTTACAAAATAAACAAAACCATCAAAGGAATACATGAATTTAGCAACCCTATTCTAGCGATTCGAGAAGCGCAAGGAATTTTTACCGGAGGCGGTAATACATTTCTATTGGTAAGTCAATTGTATGAAAATAATCTGATGGAAGAATTGGCTGCAATTATTGAAAAAGGGACACCCTATTTAGGCACAAGTGCGGGAAGTAATATTACGGGTATAAGCATGCAAACTACTAACGACATGCCTATTATTTACCCTCCAAGTTTTAAAACACTTGGATTGATTCCCTTCAATTTGAATCCACATTATTTAGATCCAGATACGCAAAGTAAACATATGGGAGAAACAAGGGAAACCAGAATAAAAGAATACCATGCGTTTAATTCAATTCCAGTATTAGGATTGCGAGAAGGCAGTTGGCTAGAAGTATATGGCAATAAAATACTTTTGAAAGGTAAATTAAAAGCTCGATTGTTTCTGCAGAATCAAATTCCAATTGAACTTGATCCTGAAACTGATTTATTGAACTTAGGGAAATAAAAAAGTCTCAAACCTAGGCTTGAGACTATATTGAGCGGAAGACGAGGCTCGAACTCGCGACAACCAGCTTGGAAGGCTGGAGCTCTACCAACTGAGCTACTTCCGCATTGCGAGTGCAAATATATATAATAAGTTTCCTTGGATGCAAATTTTTTACAAAAAAAATTTTTATGAAAAACAATGACCTGATAACCCTAACAAAACCATTTAGTTACTCCAAAGCAACATCAAAACGATAGCAGTATTTGTTAGTTTTAAAAGGTCAAAAAATTAGCTTTACGTATATACTTGCTTCATCAAATTAGGAATTATTGACGAAAAAACCGCATTATTGCGTAAATAGGATTGTAAGAATCAATTAAATAATTATTTTTGTTCGACCAACGCCCTACTATATGTCTAAAAAATCGTGTTTTTTTTTACGTGCCTTCTTGTTTTTGTCACTTTGGTCATTTGGTCAGAAGAAAACGTTAAAAACACAATTTACTTCAGAAAAGATTACGATAGACGGAAAGTTGGACGAGCCCACATGGCAACAAGCCGCTATCGCCACTGATTTTGTCATGATTAATCCTGATAACGGCAAACCTGCTCCACAGGAAAGAAGAACTGAAGTTAAAATAGCATACAGCAATGAGGCGGTTTATGTAGCTGCCACGCTGTATGACAATGAGCCTGGAAAAATCCTAAAAGAATTAACTTCTCGAGATGATTTTGCCACTGCAGAGCATTTTGGGGTCTTTTTTAATGGCTATAATGATGGACAGCAAGAGTTCCGTTTTTTTGTAAGTGCGGCAGGAGTTCAGCAAGACGGTGTTTATACAGAAGCTAATGGCGAAGATTTCTCCTGGGATGCGATTTGGGAAAGTCACGTAGAGTTAACCAATTTTGGATGGACTGTAGAAATGCGTATTCCCTACGCTGCTTTACGATTCTCTACTGAAAAAAAACAAACGTGGGGATTAAATTTTTATCGTGAGATTAGAAGGTTCCGACAACAATATTCGTGGAATTTTATTGATAATAAAATTGTAAATGAAAGTACTCAAGCAGGGATACTTGAAGGAATTGAAAACATAAAAACCCCAACGCGTCTTTTCCTTATACCGTATGCTTCTCAATATCTTACCACAAGCAAAGCCACAAAACCCAATGGAGAATTTAGAGGTGGACTAGATATTAAATACGGAATTAACGATGCTTTTACCTTGGACGCAATCTTGATACCAGACTTTGGGCAAACAAAATTTGACAATGTCGAATTAAATTTGAGTGCCTTTGAACAGCAGTTTAGTGAAAATCGTCCTTTTTTCACTGAGGGAACTGATTTGTTTAATAAGGGCGGACTACTTTATACTCGAAGAATCGGCGAAACACCGTCAATAAATGTTGCTGATAACGAGGAGGTTGTTGACCAGCCAGGAAACATAAAATTAGTGAATGCTTTAAAGGTTTCTGGCCGAACCAAAAGCGGTTTAGGCATTGGAGTTCTTAATGCAGTATCCGAAAAAACAAGTGTCGAAATACTAAACAATGATACGAATGAAACACGATTAGAAGTTTTATCGCCTTTGACAAATTACAATGTTTTAGTATTAGACCAACGTTTTCGAAAAAACTCGTCGGTTTCCTTTATAAACACAAATGTAACGCGAAATGGGTCCTTTAGAGATGCTAACGTCTCGGGGGTGGTTTTCGATTTGAACACAATCAAAAACACCTATAATATTAACGGAGGTATAAAATACAGTTACGTCAATGAAATTGAAAGTTTATCAGATAAAAAAGGAATTGCCTCTGAACTTTATTTTGCCAAAACAGGAGGCAAATATCGTTATGGTGTTGGGGGAGAATACTACTCGAAAGATTATGATATTAATGATTTAGGAATCAATTTTCAAACACATTATCATTCCTTCTATGGAAATGTGAGTTATCGAATTTTGACACCGACTAAAACCTTTAACACATTTCAAAGTAATCTAAATTTTTATTCAGAATACGACAATAAAACGGGACGAATTCAAACGGGTCAAATTAACATTAATATAAATTCGACCAATACTAAAAATGATTATTATGGAGGTGGATTCAATATACGTCCTTTAAAACTATCTGATTTTTACGAACCTCGGTCAGAAGACCAAAATAACTTTGTGACACTGCCCGAAAGTTTTAACTTCTGGCTTTATTACTCCTCCAACTACAATCGGAAACTTGCATTGGATTTCAATCCCTACTATAATTTCTTTAATGAAAAGCAAAGGGTGAGTTATGGTGTTTCGATTAGCCCACGATATCGATTCAACGACCACTTATCTTTGACCTATAACTTTAATTTTAGCCGTCAAAACAACAATACAGGATGGGTTGCTTTTGATGATAGCAATAATACTATTTTCGGTCGGAGAGACCGCATTACTTATGTGAATTCTTTACAAGGAAAGTACTCGTTGAATAACAAAATGAATCTATCCCTTTCGGTAAGACATTATTGGTCATATGTTAATAATCATTCTTTTTTAACACTACAAAATGATGGTACTTTACTGAATAACACTAGTTTTTCAGAAAATAAAAACTACAATTTAAATTTGTGGAACCTAGACTTATCCTACTCATGGTGGTTTGCTCCCGGAAGTCAAGTCTCTATTTTGTACCGGAATAATTCTTCTTTATTTAGCCAAGAATTTAGCCGTCAATTTGACCATAATTTAAAAGAGGCTATTGACAATCAAAACCTTAATCATGTATTCTCAATAAGCGTTCGTTATTTTATTGATTACAATTCGTTGAAGAACGGTAAGCTTTCCAAAACATTTACCAAACCGAAGGAAAAATTCCGCTTCTAATTTTCAATTTTTAAGCCGTATCTTTGTTCAAAACAAATCCCAATGAACAAGAAAGTAATCCTCATGATTTTAGACGGTTGGGGGAAATCACCCGACCCAAAAGTATCTGCCATTGACAATGCCAATGTCCCTTTTATCAATAGTCTTTATACAAAATACCCTAATGCTCAATTAAGAACGGACGGGCTTAACGTGGGATTGCCTGAAGGTCAAATGGGAAATTCAGAAGTAGGCCACATGAATCTTGGCGCTGGAAGAATTGTTTATCAAGATTTAGCCAAAATCAACCTAGCGGTAGCTAACAAGACAATGAGTCAAGAACAGCCGTTACTGGATGCATTTCAGTATGCTAAAGACCATAACAAAACAGTACATTTCCTCGGACTAGTATCGGATGGAGGTGTTCATTCGCACACCTCCCACCTACGGGGATTGATTGATGCGACGCAAGATTTTGGTCTTCAAAAGGTATTCGTACATGCCTTTACCGATGGTCGAGATGTGGATCCAAAATCAGGCAAAGGTTATATCGAAAATTTAGAAAACTACCTTCAAAACACCACTGCTAAAATTGCCACAGTCATTGGCCGTTATTATGCAATGGACCGCGATAAACGATGGGAACGCGTAAAACTTGCCTACGATTTAGTCGTGAATGGAACAGGTACGCATAGCAGTAATTTAGTGCAAAGCATTGCTGATAGTTATGCCCATGACGTTACAGATGAATTTATCCAACCATTGGTCGTTGTAGACGATAATGACACCCCTATTGCCACCATTCAAAATGACGATGTAGTTATCTTCTTTAATTTCAGAACGGATAGAGGAAGAGAATTAACTGAAGCCCTATCGCAAAAAGACTTCCACGAATTCAACATGCACAAATTAAATTTGTATTATGTTACCATGACTAATTATGACGATACGTATAAAAATGTGCACATCATTTACGATAAAGACAACATTACAGAGACATTGGGTGAAGTATTAGAAAAAAATAACAAGACCCAAATCCGTATCGCCGAAACCGAAAAATATCCTCACGTAACCTTCTTTTTCTCTGGAGGAAGAGAAATACCTTTCCGAGGGGAAACTCGTATTTTGAGAAATTCGCCTAAAGTAGCAACTTACGACTTGCAACCCGAAATGAGTGCTTTCGAATTAAAAGATGCCTTAGTTCCTGAATTGAATAAAGGCACTGTTGATTTTGTTTGCCTGAATTTTGCTAACGGTGACATGGTAGGTCATACTGGAGTAATGGCAGCCGCTATTAAAGCTTGTGAAGCTGTTGATGTTTGCGTAAAAGAAGTAGTGGAAGCTGCTTTGGCCAACCAGTATACTACTATCATCATTGCCGACCATGGGAACTGTGAAACCATGATTAATCCTGATGGTTCACCTAACACAGCACATACAACTAATCCGGTTCCAATCATCTTGGTTGACCCTGAATTAAAATCAATTCACAATGGTGTACTGGGCGATTTAGCACCAACCATCCTAGAATTAATGGGTATTGAAAAACCCGCTGTAATGACGGGCAAATCTTTATTATAGAGAAAGAATAATTTCAACTAGATGAATAAGAGATTTACTTATTAAAGTGGATTTCAAGTAAATGCATCAATATATTGTCAATCTGGATTGTTCCCTTAATATTTTTTTTAAAAAATTATAATATCGAATATCAAAATGTTAACTAAATAAAAAATTGTTTTATCG
>Ga0114967_10001754_pt1 | contig 18186 bp, 13 predicted proteins | sample M_130628_MF_Meta_FD_92639 | JGI IMG/M metagenome (GOLD analysis project Ga0114967, IMG submission 92639) | Freshwater microbial communities from Lake Montjoie, Canada to study carbon cycling - M_130628_MF_MetaG | ecosystem: Environmental > Aquatic > Freshwater > Lake | place: Lake Montjoie... | reverse complement strand
TTATATGGCTTTGGCTAGAGTGACAGAAAATGCACCACAACCAGAAATTCGCGCTTGTTTAGCGGCGATTGAAATGCGAAATTTCATGATAAACGAACGAGAAGTTGCACTTGCAATCAACAAAGATTTTTGGGAAATCCGAATTGGAATTCACGCTGGGCCTCTGGTTGCGGGAATTATTGGCACCAAAAAATTCAGCTTTGATGTTTGGGGAGATACAGTGAACATTGCTTCTCGTGCAGAACAAGAATCTGAACCAGATAAAATTCTGATAACGCAAAATGTGCACAAAACTATTGCAGATTATTTTGAAACCACTTTCCATGGAAATGTAGAAATCAAAAAACGTGGCGGAACGGAAGAAATGTTTTTCTTGGATGAAATTAAAGATGAATATTGTTTGTATCAAGAAGGAAAAGTGCCAAACAAATACATTTTACAAGTTTGTGATTTGTCGACGGTAGATTTTCAACACATGCAAAAAGATATTTTAAATAAGTTAAAATCTTCTTTGCCTGAAGAATTGATTTACCACGATTTACAACATACTGCCAACGTTGAAAAAGCCGCCATTCGGTTTGCCAAATTGGAAGGACTTTCAGATCATGATTTGATGTTATTAAGAACCGCTGTATATTATCATGATGCTGGATTTTTGGTGACTTATCATAACAATGAAACTTATGGAATTAAATTAGCGGAGAATAATCTACCACAATTTGGTTATTCTCAGACTGAAATAGATATAATCACCAAAATAATTGCTGCAACAAGACACGGAGTGCAACCAGAAACCATGTTAGAAAAAATCATGTGTGATGCAGACCACGATTATTTTGGTCGTGCAGATTATGCCGACGTTTCTAAAAAACTGAGAACCGAAATGGAAAATGTTGGGGAATCAATGACTGATTTAGAATGGTTGGATTTTCAGTTGAACTATATTGAACTTAAGCACGAATACTACACTGAAACCGCCAGAAATATTCGTGATTCCGGTAAAAAAGGAAGAATTCAAGAGTTGAAAATAGAAAGAAATCGATTGCTGCAAGAAGGAAAGGAGGACAATCAAATGAATTGAAATCGATTCTTAAAACGTCGGAGTCAATAAATCCAGAACAGCCAAACTTTTCTCATCGTCAATTTCACTGTCCTTCTCAAATTCAGCTCCTGCGTAAATTCCATCTGAATGTGCCCAAGTGAATTTTTGTGTTGTTGCGCTGCCAGTAGTTGATAAAGTAACAGAAGTTGGTGCACAAAGTGCTGCGTTAGTTGAAGTCGCGCTCACTGAAATATTGTCAGAAACCGATATTTCTTTAGCAATATCTTCCATTTTAACCTCATCCATCTGAGCAAGTTGAATATTTATTTTTTCTATCCCAACTTGATTTTTTCGCGTAGAAACTGGACTTTCCACTTTTATTTCAACCGCTTCATTTTGATTTTCTTCAACTTTAGCAGTTGATTTTGAACCTTGTGGTTTTGCAACCTTTTCTAATTTTGCCAATTGATTTTCAGCTGCATCTTGTTTTCCAACAAATGGGATAACTGAAAGTGATAAAATTAGCAAAGCGGCAACGCGAACAAGCGGTTTTTGGTAAAATTTTTTCTCTGGCGCATAAACCGTTAGCCACAGTGAATTGTACCACAAAACGCCTTTGCTTTGGTACGTTTGATAGAAAAGCGCGTCCAAACTATCTTTTGTACTTTCTGCTGTTGGTTCAAAATTGGCGGTTTCTTGCGCGTAATTCTCAACCGCAAAGAAAAAGTGCTTCATCTGCAAAAATTCTTCTTCAGACGAACAAATATCCTGAATTTGCGCTTTTTCTGACGCATTCAAATCATGGTAATCTTTACTTAAAATATATTCTAGGTCGTCTGTTTGCATGACTATCTATTTAAAATGGGATTAAATTCTTTGAGACTTTCAGCCAAATATTTGGTCGCATAAAATAAACGCGATTTGATTGTACCTTCATTTGCCGACAAAACTTCCGCAATTTCTTTGATCGACAATCCTTCCAAATGTCTCAGCTTAAAAACTTCGCTGTGTTTGATATCTAATTGTTCAATGTGGTGTTCAAATGCTTTACCAAAAAATTGATCCTGCACTTCGTTCATCACATCGGTTTGATGGTCCTTAATTACAAAATGTTCATCCAAGCCGTTGGAAGTTCCTTTTCTAACTTGTTGTTTTTTGTATTCATTCTTGCACATGTTGTTCGCAACAGAAAAAAACCACGTTTTGAAGGATCGAGACGCGTCAAATGAAGCTGGATTTTTGATGATTTTCGCAAACAAATCGTGCACAAAATCTTCCGCTTTTTCGGCATCATTCCACAACATGCGTTTGAAATAGCCTTTCATCATTTTAGCATAGCGCAAATACAGTTCGTCGAAAGCCAACTTGTCCCCTTTTTCGAGGAAAGCCATCAGCTGTTCGTCCGACATCTCTGTATATTTGTTTGCTATTCTCATGAATTACTTCCCTAAAATAGTTTGAATTTGTTTCAACTTATTGGTCTGAATTCCAATTTTCTCAATCGCTTTATCTATTGGTGGAATTTCGTTTTTCTTGTTTTGCTTTTCATACAAATCTCTCAAGTAAAAAAGCATCGGCAAATAATTAGCTGTCAATTGCTTCCCTTTTTCTGTATGCACATTTTCAAACGCTTTTGACTGATTGATTTTATTCCAAATTTGCTGATTTTCTGAATCGTTATTTTCAGAAAAATCCTTGAAAACATAAACCAATCCTCGTACCTCCAATTGATTGAATTGCGGTTGCAAATATGGTTTTGGGAAAGTCAAACTTAAATTCAAATTTTTCGATTGATTTTTCGCGCAGAAATCTTGAAAAAACTGCACATCCACCACTTGTGAATTTGGCATTTGAAAACCATCTTTTTGCAATGAATCACGATATACTTTGCTCTGCATCAAATCAAGGGAAACAATTTTTACATCTGTTCTGACATCATTATTTTGTTGCAAGTACATACATCCAAAAGCATCATCAAATCCGTGGGCTAACAAAACGCCATTCGCGGAAACGCTATTTAGTAAAGCATTGTCATAGGACAAAACATCGGATTCAATTCTCCCCATTTGCACCAATTGAGAAAGCTCATTGCTCGAAGCGTTTGTGTCTGAAACAATCGTATGATATGCAGCCATTTGAACAATTACATCACTGTTGGTTGGTTTTAATTCTTTGGCTTTTTCCAAATGAGAAATCAAATCCAAATTGTAATTCCCAGCCACATAAGTAAAATAATGGTACTCGAAAGATTCTGGTGCATTAAGTTTGTAAAAATCAATTGCGGTATTCATCTCCGCTTGTTGCTCTAATGTTGGCGTTCTGGAAGTAATTTGCGTTGTTGCCAATTTCTTGTTTTTCAAAAAAGAAGTTGTGGTTTTCATTTCGATTTGCTTCGAATTGGCACTTTTCTCAGAAACAACCGTCTTTTTCAAAGTCACTTCTTCCAAATCATTTTCTTTTTCTGCTGAAGCAGCAGGAGCAATGATTAATTCTTCATTTGAAATGGTTGAATTCGAATTGTTGTTTTGAGGCGGGACATTTGTATTCGCTTGCGCAACTGCCAAATTTGCAAGTCCAAAAATCGAAATAAATAACAGCAAAAATTTCATAAAAACTGTATTGAATTGCGTATTTGTACAATTCGAATCAATATTCGTTCAAATGTAAGACCAAAAAAAATGAAAAAAGTTGGTTGAAATTTAAGATTCAGCCGCAAATAAAAATCTATTTGGACTTACCAAGTTGGTTTTCACTGCATACATAACAATTCCAGCAGTGTTTTTCACTCCCAATTTAGCCATAATATTCTTTCGGTGCGTATTAATTGTGTGGTTACTCAAAAACAAAATCTCCGCAATTTGAGCATTCGTTTGTCCTTCGGAAATAAAAACAATGATTTCATTTTCTCTTTCTGACAACAAAACTGGTTCACAAGAAAAAGATTCAAAATCTATGTCATCCACATCAATGTGTGCACGCTGAATGGTTTCCAAAATAGTACCGCAGAAAAATTTGTTACCTCTCCCCGTTTCTTTAACGGAGTTAATAATTTCAGAAACATCGCAATCCTTTTTGACATAACTTTTTACGCCACTTCTCAAAGCATTCACCAATGTTTGCGCACTTTGCTCAGGCGTAATCGCCACAAAATTAACTTGTGGGAATTTTGACAACACTTTAGGGATAATATCTATCGAAAATCCTGCGGAAGTATAGTCAATCAAAACGATGTCAGTCCCGAAATTTTTGATCAGCGAAAAAAGCTCATCATTGTTAGTCGCTTCGCCCACAATTTCCAAGTTCTTTTCAGAACTCAAGACGGCGCGCAAGCCAATTCGAATCAATTCATTGCTATCTGCAAGTATAATTTTCATTTAGAATGATTATAAACAACAAAGATAAAGGTTAAATCAATACCAGAAATTTGAAAATGAAAATTTGGGCAAAAAAATAAACTTAAAGCTTAAAGAATAATGGTAACTTTTGCTTTTCTGATGATTGAATAATTCTATTTTTCCACTAGACTCTCGATAAAGTGCATCTTGGATTGCGGAATTCCAATTAGGGGATTTAGCGCCACCAAAAAGAATTAATTCACCTATAAATTTATCGGCTCCATTTTTTTATAGGACAACAGTGAATTTGTTCATTGAATTTTTATTTTTTCACACGTTTTATTTCCTTGTCAAAATCACTTTCAAATAATTGATCTTGAATAATACGATATTTTTCAAATTCACTTTCGGCATGTGCTTTTGCTATTTCGGCACTTACTTTTCCTGCGTTTTGTAAAATAGTTCTATCAGTTGCCTCTATAAATTTATTTAACCGATTTTCCCAATCTTCCATTGTCAAGGGTATTTGTCTTAAAGCCATACTTTCGGCAACATCTAAATATGCTGAAACTAAACGTTGTAATTGTTGCATTTCGTTTTCATTTAAATAATTTTTGGCTAGTGAAACATCAAATTTTTGAATTTTACCATTTGGTGAGTCTTTCCAAGTAGATAAACCCATGTTTGCTTTTTGGTGGTTGGCTCTTTCTTGGATAAGCTCTGCAGCTGTTTGCCCATGAATTGCCCAATGCAATTTGTTTTGAACCGTTGCAAAAAATCGTTTAGTGCTTTCGGCTGTGACATCATAATCTATGGATGTGGCATAAATATCGGTGATTTTTTGATAAAATTTTCTTTCACTCAACCGTATTTCTCTGATCCGTTGCAACTGCTCTTCAAAATATTTTTTGCCTAAAATAGTACCATCATTTTTAAGGCGCTCATCGTCCATGGCAAAACCCTTGATTGTAAATTCTTGCAGAATTTGGGTTGCCCATTTTCTGAATTGCACGGCTCGTTCAGAATTCACTTTATAACCCACTGCTATTATTGCCGAAAGTTTATAGTGATTGGTGCTATAAGATTTGCCATCTTGCGCAGTTACTCGAAAATTTCGAGTAACTGCATTTTCTTCCAATTCACTATCGCTAAATATTTTTTTTAGATGATAGTTTATTGTGTGCGGTTCAACATGGTATAACTCACCCATCATTTTTTGAGAAAGCCAAATGTTTTCGTCCAGATAAACGGCATTTACACCTCCATCTCCAGTAGCGGCAATAAAGGTTAAATATTCTACCATTGATGAGCGGATTACACTATTTTTCTTATTCTCTTGTTTCATATCCGACTAATTTCTAACTTTATTACACCATAGGATGAAGTTTTTCCTCAATAAATGCAATTTTCTACTAAAAATAAGTAGAATTTTTAAAAAAATAACCACTTCAAGAAAAGTAGCTTCTTTTACAAGTAAAAAAATACATTTGAGAGATCTATAAAAGCAAGCATTTCAAAAACAAAAAACGTGAAATCTCACTAGGAAATTTCACGTTTCAAAAAATCTGTTTTCAATTGATTAACGCGTAAACAACATTTCTCTGAACTTTGGCAATGGCCACAATTCGTCGTCAACCAATAATTCTAATTTATCTGCGTGGTAGCGAATGTCGTCAAAATAAACTTTCACTTCATCGCAATAGGCAACTGCTTTTTCTTCAATGGATTCGATTTTATTTGCTTTTTTACGTGCCTCCAACATCACATCACACAAAGATTTCATTTTATTCAAGTGCTCAGAAATTTTGACAATCAATTCCGTTTGTGCTTTCGCAGCTTCTGCGCCTTCTTTGCCTAAAATCGCCATCAAACCTTGCACATTTTGAATCAATTTATTTTGGTAATTGATTACCGCCGGAATGATGTGGTTTTGGGTCAAATCTCCCATTAAACGAGCCTCAATTTGTAATTTGTGCACGTAATTTTCGAATTCAATTTCTTTTCTCGCTTCGATTTCTCTGTGCGTCAAAACGTTCAATTCTTCAAAAATTCCGATGATTCTTTTGTCATCCCAAATATCCAAAGAACGTGGCGTATCTTTAAAGTTATTCAAACCTCTTTTTTCAGCTTCAATCACCCATTCGTCGCCATATCCATTTCCTTCGAAACGAATTTTCTTAGAATCTTTGATCATTTGTTGCAATTCTTTCAAAATTGCTTCGTCTTTTGAATCGCCTTTCTCAATTCTAGTATCTACTTGCGCTTTGAAAATCCGCAATTGACTTGCCATAATTGTATTCAAAACAATCATCGATTTTGAACAGTTTGCAGAAGAACCAACCGCTCTGAACTCAAATTTATTTCCTGTGAAGGCGAAAGGTGAAGTTCTATTTCTATCTGTATTATCCAACATGATTTGTGGAATCTTGCCGATATTCAATTTCAATTCTGTTTTTTCCTCTGGACTCATTTTTCCAGCCTTCACGTTTTGCTCTAAATCATCTAATACGGAAGACAAATAGGTTCCGATGAATGTTGAAATTATGGCTGGTGGCGCTTCGTTTGCTCCCAAACGGTGGTCATTACTCGCTGAAGCGATGCAAGCACGCAGCAAATCTGCATTGTCGTGAATGGCTTTGATGGTGTTCACGAAAAATGTCAAAAACTGTAAATTCGTTTTCGGATTTTTTCCTGGAGCCAATAAGTTCACGCCAGTATTCGTTGACAATGACCAGTTGTTGTGTTTTCCAGAACCGTTCACTCCCGAAAACGGTTTCTCATGCAATAAAACTCGGAAATCATGTTTGATGGCAATTTTTTCTAATAAATCCATCAACAATAAGTTGTGATCGTTTGCCAAGTTACACTCTTCGAAAATCGGTGCGCACTCGAATTGATTTGGTGCAACCTCATTGTGACGCGTTGTTACAGGAATTCCCAAACGAATGGATTCTGTTTCAAAATCACGCATGAAAGCCGTCACTCTTTCTGGAATTGAACCGAAATAATGGTCCTCCAATTGTTGTCCTTTTGCAGGAGCTTGACCAAATAACGCTCTTCCTGTCATCATGATATCAGGACGTGCATTGTATAAAGCTTTGTCAATCAAAAAATATTCTTGTTCCCAACCCAATGTTGCGATAATTTTTGTAACGTTTTTATCAAAATATTGGCAAACATCTACCGCAGCTTGATCAACTGCGTGCAACGCTTTAATTAATGGCATTTTAAAATCCAGAGATTCACCTGTGTAAGAAATGAAAATAGTTGGGATACACAAAGTTTTTCCGATTACAAACGCTGGAGAAGAAGGATCCCAAGCTGTATAACCTCTTGCTTCGAAAGTATTTCTAATTCCTCCATTTGGAAAAGAGGAAGCGTCTGGCTCTTGCTGAACCAATAAATCTCCATCAAAACGCTCAATCGCTCTTCCCGGCCCAACTGGTTTAAAAAATGCATCGTGCTTTTCAGCCGTTGTACCTGTCAAAGGTTGAAACCAGTGTGTATAATGTGTTGCACCTTTTGTCAAAGCCCAATCTTTCATAGCTGAAGCAACTTGATCAGCAATATTACGATCTAAAAGTGCCCCATTTTGCATGGATGAAGTCATCACTTTATATGCACCATCTGGCAAATATTCTCTCATTACTTCCTGGTGAAATACATTTTCACCAAAAATCTCTGAAATTTTCCCGTCAAACTCAATGTGTTTTGGGGTGCGATGTAATACATCTTGATACGCTTGCTGTCTAATTGTTGCCATGAAAAATATTTTTTTTACAAAAATAGAAAATTTCAAGGGGTTACTGACAATAAAAATTCATTTTTTTGAACAACACCCCCTATTTTTTACTCTTAAAATCAAAATTTATGAATTTTTATCGATAAAAGCTGAATTTTGTAGAACTTTTTAAATTTTTTAAACAATGAATGAAAATCCAAGAATAAATGAAATTTGAAATGCAAAACTGTTATCGTTAAACTAAAAATGATTTATCTTCACGAAAAAATTATACAAAATGACACGTTCGATTTTACTTTTTTGCTTTTTTGCTTTCAATGCAATCAATCTTTTTGCCGCTCCGGGTGATACAACTTGGGTAACAGTTTTTGAAAATAAAAAAATTGACCATTACGGAAATTTTGATACCACAGCCGTTTTGCCTGCTGCAGGAAATAGGTACCGAAAAATACGATTGCATTACATTTTGGGACGATATAATTGTCCTACTGGTACACAATATTGTGGTTCTTGGGACTACACGACTTTGGTTTATGCAAAGCCACAAAACGCAGATACTGTAGAATTGGCGAGAATCATAACGCCTTACGCAACAGATTGGAGCACGACTAGAAAACATGATTACATTGTAGATGTCACAGATTACGCGCCTATTCTAAATGGAAATTTAGACATGCAATATCAATATGAAGGATATTCTTGGGGTTTCACTTTGACTTTGAAAATTGAGTACATCGAAGGAATTCCGCCAATGGATGCCGTGGCAGCGAAAAATGTTTACGATGGATATTTCTCTTATGGAAACACTTCCAATCCAATTGAAAATAATTTAGTTCCGAAAAGTTTCACATATAATGCGCCTGTTGCAAATGCCATTTTGAAAAATATCATCAGTGGTCATGGTTCTGACGACAATGGTTGTGGAGAATTTTGTAGCAAATATTACCAACAAAAAATCAACGGAAATCAAATTGCACAAAAGCAATTGTGGAAAAGCAATTGTGGTGTAAATAATATTTCCCCTCAAACAGGAACATGGGTGTTTGATAGAGCCAATTGGTGTCCGGGAGAAGTTGTTTATCCAATTGTTCACGACATCAGCGATTTCACAAATCCAGCTTCTGCTTTTGAAGTCAATATGGATTTTGAACCTTATACTTCTCCAGTCCAAACAAACACTGGTGGTTTCAATGTTGTTTCGCAATTAATTACCTTCAAAGCACCAAATCATACGTTGGACGCATCCATCGAAGATGTCATCGCACCAACAAACGATCCAAATTATACGCGTTCAAATGGCGTTTGTAACAATCCAATAATCAAAGTAAAAAACGTTGGAACAGACACTTTGACTAGCATGACGATTGAATATCAATTGGTAGGCGGTCAAGCATCGACTTTCAATTGGACTGGGAATTTGGCTTTCATGCAAGAACAAGAAATTGATTTAGGTTCCAATACAGCTGTTTTTAGCGGCAATGAGTCGAATCAATTTTATGTTCATTTGACAAATGTAAACGGCCAAGCACAAGATCAAAATCAATTGAATGATGATTACAAAACAACTTTTGTTCATGTGAAATCATATCCGTTGACCTATAGAATGTATTTCAAAACAAACAATGGAACTTCATTAAGCAATGCGCCATACAATGAAACAAATTGGACAATCAAAGATGCTTCAGGAACGGTTGTAGCAAGCAGAATCAATAATGCGAATGATTCACTTTACATCGATACTTTGTCGCTTCCAACTGGCTGCTATACTTTCGAAATGACAGATGACAACTGCGATGGAATTTCTTGGTGGTTTTACTCATATTATGATGTTGATCCAGGAGCAGGACAAGCGAGATTCGTTAAATTGACTTCTTTGGGATTGGTAAAAAACTTCAACGGAGATTTTGGATGCAATATCAAAGAAAGATTTACAGTTGGATATGTGCTTGATGTTGATGAAATTGAATCAGATGATAGTAAAGTTGAATTATTTCCAAATCCAGCACAAGACAAAATTGAGTTGCAATTTGAGTTGGCAAAAAATGAAAAAGTAACATATTCAATCGTAGATTTAGCAGGGAAAAAATTGAAATCAGACAATGTTCAGATTACAAAATCTTCTTTATTTACTGTTGATACAAAAGACTTAAAAGATGGAATTTATTTCATCTCATGTGAATTTGAAAACGGAAGTTCCACTTCTAAAAAATTCATCATTAAGCGATAGTATTTCAATAACTAATTTTAAAACGGGTTAATTTTTTTAATCCGTTTTTTTTGTGTTTCCAATTTTTATTCCTAACTTCATTTTCAGTTACCTTTACAACACAATTATGAAAAACACAAAAACTGTTTTAAAACAAGTTTTTGGTTACGACTCATTTCGAGCTGACCAAGAACAAATCATTCAACACATTTTAGAGAAAAAAGACGCCATCGTACTCATGCCAACTGGCGGCGGAAAATCCATTTGTTTTCAAATTCCTGCATTGATTTTTGAAAATGTCACCTTGGTGATTTCTCCTTTGATTTCATTAATGAAAGATCAAGTGGAAAATCTAATTGCCAATGGTGTGCAGGCTGGATTCATCAACAGTTCGCAATCAGACAGTCAGAAAAACGAAATGCTGTACAAAGCGAAAAGTGGTGAATTGAAATTACTTTATATTTCACCAGAAACATTGGTTGCGGGAATGCAAACTTGGTTACAAGAAATTCCAATTTCATTAGTCGCCATTGACGAAGCACATTGCGTTTCCATGTGGGGACACGATTTCAGACCAGAATATACGATGATTCGTGAATTGAGAAAACAATTTGCATCTATTCCATTTGTAGCACTTACAGCTACTGCGGATAAATTGACCAAAAAAGACATCGCTTTGCATTTGGGGTTAAATGAACCAACTTTATTTTCGTCTTCGTTCGACAGACCGAATTTGGCATTGGAAGTAATGGGAAACATTCCAAAAAAAGACAAAGTCAAACAAATTGTCGATTTCATAAAGTCGCAAGAAGACAATTCTGGAATCATCTATTGTTTGAGTCGCAAGGAAACGGAAGAATGGGCAACAATTTTGAGAACCAACGGAATCGCTGCTGAACATTACCATGCAGGATTAAATCCAAATGAACGTGCGAAAGTACAAGAAGATTTTGTTAAAGACGATGTGCCAGTAATTTGCGCAACAATTGCTTTTGGAATGGGAATTGACAAATCAAATGTGCGCTGGGTTATTCACACCAATTTGCCAAAAAACATGGAAGGTTACTACCAAGAAATTGGCCGTGCTGGGCGTGACGGAATGCCTTCTACCACGAGATTGTATTTCAATTACAAAGATGTAATCATGCTGAAAGATTTTGCAAGTCAAGGTGAACAACAAGAAATTTTGCTAGAAAAGCTAGATCGCATGTTGCAATATGCTGAGGCATCTAGTTGCAGACGGCGTATTTTATTGGCGTATTTTGGTGAAGAATTGACCGAAAACTGCGGCAATTGTGACGTTTGCAAAAATCCTCCCGCTTATGTAGATGGAACCGTTCTAGCACAAAAAGCGCTTTCTGCCATCAAAAGAACGGAGGAAAAAGTGACGGCAAATTTGTTGATCGACATTCTCCGTGGCGCAAAAACGGCTGCGATTTACAACAGCAATTTTCACCAACTCAAAACCTACGGAATCGGTAGTGATTTAAATTGGAATACTTGGTCGCGCCACATCACAGAAATGAAAAATCTTGGTTTGATTGAAGTTGCGTATGACGAACACATGCATCTGAAAATTTCACCTTACGGAAATAAGATCCTTTTTGAAAACGAAAAAATTCAACTGACGACTTTCAACAGAGAATTTAAAGTTGCTGAACCAAAAACTAAAACCAAAAGAGAAACAATTCCATTGTCTACGCAAGAAGTTTTATTCAACAAATTGAAATTGTTGCGCCGAAAATTAGCGGTTGAAAACAATGTTCCACCGTATGTGATTTTCAATGATGCAAGTTTAAATGAAATGACCCTTGAATTGCCTAGAAATAGCGATGAATTTTTAGCCATTTCAGGAGTTGGAATGCAAAAACTGGAAAACTACGGGCGAGATTTCATGGATTTAATCAAAACCCATTTGGACGACAATCGACCAAAACTGACTACTTATGAGGAAACTTTGATTTTGTTGAAAGAAAACAAAACGGTGGCCGAAATCGCGCAAGCGAGAAACATGCAGTCCACCACGGTATATTCGCATATCGCAAAATTGTACCAAGAAGGTTATCCGCTTGAAATCGAAAATTTTGTGAGTCAAGATGAGATCAATCGCATTACCCAGATTGTCTCAGAAATTGGAGAAACCGTTGCGCTTAAACCGATTTTCGAAGCACTAAACGGAGAAATTGATTATGGAAAAATCCGTTTGACATTGACTATTATGGATCGAACGGAAGTTTGAGGAATTATTTCACCGTCTTCCGCTTGAAGAAAAATAAACTGAAAGCAAAAGACAATCCGAAAACGACCAAGTTGGTCCATTCTGGTTTGGTGATCCATTCTTTGACCGTTCCAGCGACCGAAGCAAAACGGTTTGGGGATGCGTAGGGCACAAATTCTATGTATTCCCATTGTAATCCAGAGGCGATGAGCGAACCAACCATCAAAAACAAGCCAATGGCTAGTGTGATGAGAATATTTTCAAAGAAAATACTCAAGATGAATTGCAAACCGATGATTCCTAAAACGGATAAAAACAAGTGGTAAACGAGCCAAACTATTAAATCAAATTGTGGGGCAAAATCCAATAATTTTAATTCTAAATGCGCCGCGCCTGCAATCAATCCAAAAATTAGTGTGTTGATTCCAAGCAAAATAACTGCTACAAAAAGATGAATCAAAACGTACAACAATTTAGATGAAATCAACAATTCTTTCCGAATCGGCAACACAAAAAGCTTTTTCCAGTTGCTCGATTTGTATTCGATATTTCCCAATAATCCAATCAAATAAATCACATACATGGGAAATAGAAAAGAACTGACTGCTGAAAAATTGTTGATTAACAAGGATTTCCAAGGATTTGAATTTCCAAATGGCACAAAAGGTGCCGGTTTCACCAACATCACCAAACAAACAACCATCGGAATGACCATTGAACCAAAAATTGTCAACCAAAAAGCAAATGAACGTTTCGTTTTTTTATGCTCTATGTATAATAATTTCAATAACATAACTCCTATTTTGTAAGTTCTAAAAATAAATCTTCTAAATTGTTTTCCTTGCGTTGAACGCTATATAAATCCACGCCATTAGTCACTAAACTTTTGACCACTTGCGCAATTTCTTCCTTGTTCTCCACTTCAACGGTGATTTTATTGTCAAAAGTTGAACATGTTAACCCATTCATTTGATTCAATTGAAGCATAGTCAAATCAACATTCGAGGTTTCCAAAATGTAAACCATTTTTCCTGCTTGCGCATTTTTTAAATCGTCGATTTTACCTTGAAAAAGCAATTTTCCTTTAGAAATGATTCCAATAAAATCACAAGTACTTTCAATTTCGCTCAATAAATGACTAGAAACAAAAATCGTTTTTCCTTCTTCCTTGCAAAGTTTAATCAATAAATGTCTGATTTCCGCAATTCCGTGAGGATCTAAACCGTTCAAAGGTTCGTCCAAAATCAACAAATCAGGATCGTGCAACAAACAAATTGCGATTCCTAATCGCTGTTTCATTCCCAAAGAATAACGTTTTACGATTTTGTGGGCTGAATCGGTCAGTCCGACAATTTCTAAAACCTCTTCGATTCGTTTTTTGTCTATAGAATAATACAAAGCGAAAATCTCCAAATTCGCTCTACCACTCAAATGATTGTATAACGAAGGTGATTCAATCATCGAACCAATGCGTCTAAAAATTTCAACAGAATTGATATTTACTTCTGTTCCATCGATGAGAATTTTTCCAGCTTTGTGTTTCAATAAATTTAAAATCAAGCGAATAATTGTCGTTTTTCCAGATCCATTCGGACCTAAAAACCCATAAATTGTTCCCGGCTGCACATGCAACGAAACGTCGTGAATAATTTCTTCTTTGGAATTAAAACCAAATGAAAGATTTTTAATTGTGATCATACTTTGCAAAATGAATTGATTAAAACTAAGCAAATTAAATTGAGTTATGCTCAATATTCTTTGAGCGGTCGCACAGACGAGTTAATTGGTTAGAAAACAGTTTTTAGACGACTTTTTTGATTTGAATTAACATTTTAGATTAAAGTGTATTTAATAATTTTGATTTCTATCAAACTAAAAAATGAATTTTGAAATGAAAAAAACAAATTAATTATCCATGAAAATCTAAAATTTGATTATGGATTTTCATGGTAAAAATTCTTTTAAAAAGTATTCTAAAGAACAAACATCTATTGATTCAGACAATTTAAAAAAGGCTGAGTCTGGCGTTATAACGAAGCTTTTACTGAGTTTTAAATCATCCATACAAATTTGTAAGCCTTGCGAAATTTTTGGTGAAGATGAAAATTTAATTTCAATTCCCATAAATGGTTGATATGATTTTGTTATCAATAAATCCAATTCTGCTCCTTGATGTGTTCTGTAAAAATAAACCTCATAATCTGCAGAAAGTCCTTCGGCAATTTGCTCAATAACGTAGGCTTCCCATGAAGCGCCGCACGCTGGATGACCAAAAAGATCTCCATAACTATTTATTCTTAAAGCTTGATGTGCTAAACCACTATCTCGAATGTAAATTTTCGGTGATTTAACCAATCTTTTTTTGGTGTTAAAATGATAAGGTTCTAATAACCTTATTAAAAATGCCTCTTTTAAAAAATGGATGTATTTCTTTGTTGTAGGGCCTGTATTTCCCAAAGATTTGGACAAGTTATCATAATTTAATAATTGTCCATGTAAATGACCAATCATTTGCCACAATCGAGATAATTGCTCTGGTGAAGTATTCAATCCTAACAATGGCAAATCTCTTTCAATATAAGTTCGTATAAAACTTGTTCGCCATTGAATACTTTGCTTGTCGGAATTGGCCAATAATGAATTCGGAAAACCACCTCTCAACCAATGATCTTGCATAGTCAACTTTGAATTATTACTTACAATTTCAAGCCAAAGAAAAGGTGACAATTCTTGATAATGTATTCTTCCTGCCAAAGATTCAGCAGTATTTCGAATTAATTCAGGAGACGCCGAACCAAGTAAAATAAATCTTCCCGAAACACGATTCATATCAATCATTGAACGCAATATTGGAAATAAATCTTTTCTGACTTGAATTTCATCCAAAATCACACATTTATCTGCATGAGACTCAAAAAACAAAACAGGATCTTCCAATTTAGCTACATCCCGAGGATTTTCTAAATCTAAATAAAGCGAATCTTTTGTTAAATGCTTGGAAATATATTTTGCTAATGTTGTTTTACCCACTTGCCGGGGTCCAACAATACCAATGGCAGGAAAAAAGTCCAATATTTCAATTAAATCTGATGTTATATTTCTTTCAAACATGAAACAAATATACAAATTATCCATGAAAATCTAAAATTTAATTATGGATTTTCATGGTAAAATATTTTATCCTACTTCTTTCTCAAACCATTTCCACAGTGAATCTTCTGGAACTGGGGCGGTGATTTGAATTGTTTCTTTGTTTGTTGGATGAATGAATGACAAATAGCGCGCGTGTAAATGAATGGAACCGTCTGCATTTGAACGTTTAGCGCCATATTTCAAATCTCCTTTGATAATACACCCAATATTCGCCATTTGCGCACGAATTTGATGGTGACGGCCTGTATCCAAGGTCACTTCAACCAAGGTGTATTTGTCCGATTGAGAAACAACTCGGTAATCTAAAATCGCTTTTTTGGAACCAGAAACTTCCTTTTCATGCACGTAAGCTTTATTTTGCTTTTCGTTTTTCAATAAGAAATTCTCCAAATGTCCTGTGTTGGATTGCGGTGCTTTTTCCACTACCGCCCAATAAACCTTTTGCGTATCTTTTTCTCTGAATTGCTCATTGAGTCGCGTCAAAGCTTTGCTGGTCTTTGCAAAAACGACAGCACCACTCGTTGGTCGGTCTAATCGATGAACCACGCCGCAAAAAATATTTCCTGGTTTGTTGTATTTGACGCGCAAAAATTCTTTGATTTGATCAGGCATTGTAACATCGCCTGTTTTATCGCCTTGGACAATATCAGAAGGACGTTTATTGACCACAATCACATGATTATCCTCATGTAAAACTTGTAAAACTTTTGGGTTCATTTCCATCAATTAAATAACTTCTGAAATGCCTTTTTCAACACCCAATAATTCTAGAATCTTTTGAATTACACCGTCCACAATCGCATCAGGACAAGATGCGCCAGAAGTAATCGCGATGGTCATTTTATCTTTGTCAACTGGTAAAAATGAGTCAAATTGTTTCCATTCTTTCTGGTGAATATCGAATGATTCAACTTCATTTACATTCCAAATATTTTCGGCAGAATTGATGAAAAAAGTTTTAAATTTATTTTCCAATAATTCAACCAAATGGGTTGTATTTGAACTGTTGCTTCCACCCACAACGATTGCCAAATCAGCATCATTTTCCATCAATCCATAAGTGGCGGATTGATTGTCGTTGGTGGCATAACACAAAGTATCTCTCGTGTCTGCAATGTGCTCTTTGATTGAATCTTCTCCATATTTTTCAATCATAGCATTGCGCAACATGTCTGTAATTTCTTGCGTTTCAGTGGCGAGCATTGTCGTTTGATTGACCACTCCAATTTTCACCAAATCTTTGTTGACATCAAAACCTGCGGTGAATTTACCTTCAAACAAAGAATAAAAATCGTTTGCTGGTCTTTGTCCTAAAATAATCTGACATAAATATGCTGCTTCCAGAATGTCTTTGATTACAATCGAAGGCGCATTCTTTGCACTGTGAGAAAAAGTCGCTCGTGTTTCTTCGTGGTCTGCTTTTCCGTGGATGATAATCGCATGTTGGTCACTTCCCAATTTCTCAGAACGGTTCCAAACCTTTTCCACGAATGGACAAGTAGTATTATATGCTTGCACATTTACGCCGATTTTTGTCAGGATTTCTTCCGTTTCAATTGTCGTCCCGAATGCTGGAATAATCACCACGTCATCCGCTGTGATTTTATCCCAAGTAATCAACTGATTTCCTTGTGTGTCTTGAATAAATTCAATGCCATAACTCTGTAAATCTTCATTCACGCCAGGATTATGAATCATTTGACTTAATAAATAAATCTTTTTATCAGGATTTTCGTGAATGGCTTTGTATGAAATTTCGATGGCATTTTCAACTCCATAGCAAAAACCAAAATGACGCGCGATTAAAAATTCTACTGTCCCAAAATCCAAACGGGTTGGTGTGAAATCCTTTTTGCGAGGATCCTGCAATTTACGTTGTTGCTTGACTTTGCTGATAATCGGAGAACGATAATATGCTGGAATTTCGAATTGCTTCATGAATCGATTTTTGAATTACAAATTTAAAGAATAAAAGGCGAAAGGCTAACAATTAAAATTATTCAAAAACTTAGTTTTATCAATCTTTGGCAGCGACAGTCTTAAAATTTAAGATTTCATCAATGGTATTTTGAGAAACTGCATGATAATTAGCTCTCGCTTCTGCATATACATATTTTGCCCATTTTAAATCCGCTGGTCGCTTTGCCAATGATTTATAAATCGGTAACAAAAATTTACGCCTTCCAACTTTTTTGATGAATTTCTCCATATTTGGTCGAATGTCTTTATAGCCTGCATCAACACCCAAAACGTACCATTCAGTGGTAATCTCAGCATTTCCCCAACCTTTAAAATCTAACTTTTTATCCAATAATTTCAATTTATCGATAGAAATATTTCGTGGCAAACGGCGAATAAAAGCAAGCCATTCTTGCGTAACATACATTTCTCGTTTCAAATCGATTTTACGGCGGCGCTTTTTTACTTTGATTTTAAAAATATCTTTTCCTGCACTGTAATCATCGGCCATCTTTTGCATCGCAACAAATC
>Ga0114967_10001751_pt1 | contig 18207 bp, 12 predicted proteins | sample M_130628_MF_Meta_FD_92639 | JGI IMG/M metagenome (GOLD analysis project Ga0114967, IMG submission 92639) | Freshwater microbial communities from Lake Montjoie, Canada to study carbon cycling - M_130628_MF_MetaG | ecosystem: Environmental > Aquatic > Freshwater > Lake | place: Lake Montjoie... | reverse complement strand
CCATGGTGGCATTGGTAGCATAGCCTACCAACATGCGGTCGGTTTCATGCGTTGTGTTGTTGCTGATGTCTAACCAAATGCGGTGTTTCTCTTGTGTAACCGGTGGATCATTCACGGGAGCTGATTTGTAAAAATCAGTATTGTTATAAGGCATGTACGGATTGGTACTAGAATCACTACGCAAACTGTTGTTGAACGAGATTGTACTCGTATATACATCTAAATTGGGGTTCGCTCCTGCTGAAGCAAAAGTTCCAACATCCTTCATACTAACCATAAACCCTTGGCCTGTTCCTATTTTACCCGCAAACGTATCGGGGTCGGTTGAACCTAAACCATTGTATTTTATATAATCCGCTGTAGAGTAATTGTTGGCAAAATTTTGATAAAACGGATTCATTGTAGCATTTGGCACTAATCCATGTTTCCATATCCAAACCGAACCATCTATGACCGATTGGTTCAAGACCAAGAAGCTCTCTGCATCAATCGCTGATGGATAAGGGTTGCCCACTAAATTCCAATTGTCATCGCATTTAGTGGTATCTACATTTAGCAAAGTACTAGGGTCTGCATCATAATCAGCTCCCGTATAATTCCCTCGTGAAACACCTAAAGCTAAAGTCCCATTGTTTGGCTTGCTGCCGCTAAAAGTGATTGGCAGGGCAATGGCGGCAGTCGAACCATTTTCTGCCCTTGCAATATAGCCTTTTCCCGGGGTCATGTTTCCTGAAGCAGTATTCCAATTCCCTTGGGTTCCATTACTATTTGTATAGGTCGTATTCCATAAATAACGGTAAGCATTTGGGAGTCCTGAAACACTATAAGTGCTTAGTGGTGAACTCCAATACACATAATCAGTGTTTTTAGCCAAGGCAGTTCGTTTGACTTGAAAATTAGTTCCCGTATACACGCCGTCATTAGTATCCGTGTTGTTGACTTGTATCAATTGTCCTGCCCCTGTACCAGCAACATCACTATCGATTAGAACACTACCATTGTTGGATAATTTATTGTTCACCCGGGCGTATCCCGCCGCATCTATAGTTAGTGTTTTGCCAGCATTGACTGTTAAATTATTTGAAGCAATTAAATCGTTTGATAAACCTGTATTAAAGTTATTGTTCAGTATGACATCATAAAACGTTTCAGTTCCTACTGGAGTAACGTTACTAATCACCTGCGTTCCTGTTCCAGTAAAATTAACGGTGCTATTTCCTTCGCAGAATGCGGCACTACCAGCGCTATTAGTCCAATTGCCATATAAGTTAATTCGACCATCTGCAGTAGCTGCATTATTATCGTCCATGTCGATAACTCCCGTACCGCTAAGAGAAAGATTGCCGTATACTTCTAAAATATTGCTCGCACTTCCCTCAACTTTTACATTATAATTTGTTATTGCTAAATCTTTACATTGGGCAATAAAATTGTAAAAATTCGCATTAGTAGCAGTAGCGTCTACTGTTACTCCTTGCATTGCACTCGACCCTACCGTCACATTTACTGTAGCGTCGGGCACTTTGCGTGATTGCCAGTTGGAACATTCAAACCAATTCGAATCTTTATCCCCAATCCAGACTCCAGCAGAATATCCTCCGGTCGAAATGGTAATTGTACCTCCATAAAAATTAGGTCCAGCATCATAAGTAGGGTTGTCCAGATAACCTGTCCAATTCGTAGGATCTCCTATTCTCGCTACCCAATCACGTTGTGTTGCAGGAGTCATTGGTCCCGTGTATTTATTTAAGTCTGCTTGCGCTGTTGGCCAAGTTAAGAAACAGTCAAAATTCAAGGGTTTGTCGGAGTTTTTAGTTCCGCCTGCCGCTGCATTTCCGCAAACGGGTGTCCAAATGTTTCCTTTTGTATTAAAGCCATATAAAAAACTTCCAGAATAGGTGCCTGAATCGATAGTAGCGGTATTAACTCCCGGTCCGCCTACGGCACCACCTGTTAAAAAGAATATTTGTTCGCCACCATTATTTAAATCAAAATTACCCTGGCCAGCAGGTTGTGGTTTGGTACAAATCCAATTAGACGGATCGGGCGAAAAAACCGAAGGTGCTCCGCCACTTGGTGCGACTCTAACAGTAACTATGGTTCCTTTAGGTAAGGTTGTATTTGCTCGTTCGATACGGATCCATCCTTCAGATATTCCCCAACCATTTAGCGTGCCGCATTTTTGATAGGCATTATCGGTCATGTCAATAATGGTCCCTGGCACAATATCCACAAAGGTTACAAAACTCACTTCATCAGAACCAGTCCCTGCTCCTAAATTATCAGTGTTAAAAGCTAAAATAGCGATATCACCAGCTTGCAAAGAAATGGTTCCTACGATGTCAAAAGCACTACTAGTCCCTGCAGTAAGTCCACTTGCCGTTGCGCTTAAAGTAAGTGAAGTCCCTGTAACTGTATGTACTATAGTTGTAAAGGAAGCTACTCCTGCAATGGCGGCTACCGGAGTTACAGCGGTCATTGTTCCCGTACTTGTTAGTGAAATAGTCCCTGTAAATCCTAGATCAATATTACCACAAGCATCGGTAGCTTTTACTACTACCGTTGTCATGGGGCTGTTTTGGCCTGTTGTGACAGGTTGTGTCGTGAAAACCAACTTGGTTGCAACGACCTGAATTACATTAGTCGTATTAGGATTTGTAATAGCCGCAAATGCCGATTTACCAGAACCTGATGCAGAAAATGTTGTATTAGCAGCACTAATCGAAAATCCGAAATCATCGCCATCTACAGCTGTAGTCAGCAAGGGACATTTTAAGGACAAACGCAAGGTCAAGGTTTTGTTGGTTCCATCAGCCACCACTACATTTAATCCCGAAAATTGGATTTGATTGGCCGTTACCGTTCCATTAGCGATAAAAGTAGTACCATCAAACAATCCAATGGAATAAATGGCATCAGTCCAAGACCCTACACCATCCGTTGCGGCTTGTGCTATATTAAAGGCTGTTAAGATAGTTGCATACGAATCCGCATCTGCCGTACCTCCGCCATCACGTACTGTGAATTCCCATACTTTTATACCAACACTACTAGTGGCAATCGTCACGTTATTTATTGTACTAGGGACTGCAGCAGCTTCTGAGCCAGCTACAGCAACGAGATCAGAGGCCGAACTCACAGTGGATGTTACGGTCAAAATAGTATTACCCGAAACTACGGCAATAGAACAAGGAAAATAAGGCGATGCAACGCAATTATAAATATATCCATTCATAGTCGAAGGGGCCCCTGTAATCGTTAAGGTAGCCGTAGTTGCATTCGAATACACTCCACCATTGGCGATAGGGGTGAAGTTTAATCCGCCGTCAGTACTTACCTGCCATTGGTACACTCCAGGATTCGCTACGCTAACAAAAAAAGAGGCGTTTGCTCCTGCCAAAATAGTAGTGTTTGAGGGACTAGCGGTAATCGAAGGATTATTATTAACGGTAATTGTCGAGGCGGTATAGGTATTAGACCAGCAAGTTCCATTAAAGTTTCTTACATAATAAGTCCCCGACGTAGAAGTTGTTAAATCAGTTGTTGCAATATTTCCAGGACCCATCGTCGTACCGGTCGAACTCGTTTGCCAATAACAATTTGCTGCATCAGCACCGGTATAATGTAACACGGTTGTCCCACAGGTGGATGATGGCGAGGTAATCGATCCAGCAACCGTCGCGGGACAGACTGTTTTTGGCGTTATGGACACATTATCAAAACCAAGAGCTTGTGCATTTGAGGAAGTTGACGTAGCAGTTACGGAATACCGCCATGCAAAATAAAATTTACCATTCACGGCAACAGGTGTTGCAGGGGTATAAGTACCTGAATTATTTACGGTAATGTCGGGTGCAGTAACATAACCCGCATTATCAGCATCAGCAGAAAAACTTAAGATGAAACTGCCTCCGCAAGCCGTCCAAGTTAAACCATCGGTTGAATAGAATAAATCCATTGTAAATCCGTTAACATTACTCCCATTGCGGTATTTTTCTACATCATAAGAGATAGTAAAGTTATTTATTACGGTCGGACCATTGTTATTAAAATAAGACATGAAAACTACGGTCTTGCTCGCTGTATTAGAAGACAATCCTCCTAAGGCACTTTCGTTTGTTGCGTTATTGGCATTAAATCGATAGATTCCGTTGGCGGCATTGGTCGCCATGTTGTTTCCTCCTGCAAGCTCCACAGCAGTGACACCAGCGGCATAAGAAAACGCTGCATCTCTCGCTGTCGTTGTTTTTTGTGCCTTCCAGTTCGCAGGCAAAGCGGCTGTAGCACTAGCGCCCAAAGCATTAAAATTTTCAGTATAGGCAGTCCCTGCAATTACATTCGTTTGTCCCCAGCTAAAACTGCAAATGAAAAGGGTTATGAAAAGTATTTTTATTCTCATTCTGAAATAATATATTTCCCGTTAGTACAACAAGTCCATCAAGTACTTCTTTTGCAACTATGGACAGTACAAATCTAATTTTAAATTACTTAACTACAAGCAACTAAGGTTAACAAAGTGCCAATATATTGACAACTTTATTAACAAAAATGGATGATTTCTATAAATAGCAGGTTTTTTAGGGTGATTATTATTTGGCCTATTGAATAAAATAAATTTATTAAAATCTAATTTATTGGTCCTGTATCGTCTACTTTTCATTTTTTTGAAAATGAGTATCTTTGCTTAATGATGTCTAGCATAAATTAAAAAATGGCAGAATCGCTTCCTTTTACTGAGGCTCTAAAAAAGCTGCAACACTACTGTGCTTATCAAGAACGCTGCCATGTGGAGGTTAGTGCCAAACTGAAACAGTTAAATGTCTCCATACCCTACCGCGATTCGATTATAGTTTACTTAATCGAGAACAACTATCTCAATGAAGAGCGATTTGCTCGTAGTTTTGCCCGAGGAAAACACCGTATTAAGTTTTGGGGTAGGAACAGAATTGTAAACGAGTTGAAAGCCCGATTCATCTCAGCTCCTAACATCAAATATGCGCTGAGCGAAATTAGCGATGAAGAGTATTATGATACCTTTGATAAACTGAGCGAACGTATATGGGACAGTACCCTAGAAAAGAACCTGTTGAAAAAACGTAAAAAGTGTTGCGATTACTTACTGCGCAAGGGTTGGGAAAGCAATCTAGTTTTCGAAAAAATAGAAAGCTTATCCCTGTAATGCTTGAAAGGCACGCCGATACAAAATGACCGCGGTCGTTTTTCAATATGACCGCGGTCGTTTTCGGAAATGACCGCCGTCGTTCTACCAAATGACCGCGGTCGATTAAGAAATTGACCACGGTCAATTTCGAATCTCGTAAAGATGATTTTATTATTTTAAGCGCTTTCTAGCAGAATACTTACGGCATTGCCCCCAAATCCGACGGCATTAATCAGCACTTTTTTCATTTGAGTTCTAGGAGTTTGGGGAGCGGCAAACGGAACGCCGATAAAGGTTTGGTGCTCCATCATGAGTAAAGCCAATTCCAGATTCAACATACCTGAAGCGCCAAAGGTATGGCCTGTCTTCCACTTATTGGTGGTCAATAAAGGCAATCGTTCTCCAAAAACCTTTTGAATAGCTTTGTATTCGGAGGCATCCCCTTTTATGGTACCAGGCGCGTGCATGACGATAGCGTCTACTGCTTCGAGCGGTGTATTTTGGAGTGCCATCCTCATGGATTTTTGAAAGCAATTTGCTTCTTCAGAAATGGAGATGTTGTGTTCTAATTCGTCTGTTGCATAGCCCAGGCCAATGATATATCCTAAGGCATGAGGTTGCTCACCTATTTCTAGACATGCCATCCCTGCGGCTTCCCCCAACACCATTGTATTTTTGGTTTTCGTTAAATCGAAGGCACGACATGGGTACTCTTGTCGCTCGGTTGCGTAAATTTTAAGGGCCGCCATTTGCGCCAAAGTAAATCCTGTCAAGGGGGCTTCGCTCCCTCCCACCAAAAACTTGGTTGCCATACCTGCTTGCAACCATGCTACTGCGTTCAAAATGGCATGTAAAGCGGTAGAGCAGGTAATAGAATGCGATATCTCGGGACCCTTACTTTTCAGGTCGTGGGCAACCCATGAGGCGATGTTTCCTAAGGTAGTGGTGGGTGAGGTTAATGTGGCAGTGGCACCCGTTTCAAGGTATTCTCGATGGTGCTTTTCGAACAACTGGGTAGCTCCTCTAGACGATCCAATGTTGATTCCAAAGTCATCACCGGTGAACCATCCTGCTTTTTGAATGGCGGTACGTGCAGTAATTAAAGCCATTAATACGGTTTCGTCTAAGGCTTTGTATTTAAGATCTTCTTTGCGCAAGGCGTCTACTCGCATCCTGTTTTCTTCCGAAAGGGTTGCGACTAGGTAGTCTTTATCCTTGAACGTTTTCAACCCGATGCACGATTTCCTGGAAGCGTATTCGTTCCAAATCCCAGCGGGATCATCTCCTAACGGTGATAGGGTAGCAAGGGAGGTTATGGCGATTTTCGTTTTTAACATTTGGGTTACCTGAATTGCAAAGGTCGTAAAACTCTTTATGACTTTAGTTTGCTTTAGCGCATTTTGTGCTTAAATCATTTCCACGGCAGCTTCCACGATGCTATAGACCTTTTCGAGTTGCGCATTCGTCATTACATAAGGCGGCAATATATACACGATATTCCCCACCGGTCGCAATATGACACCGTTTTCAATAAAGAAAGCATAAAGTTTGTTGCGCATTGTGCCGTAATAACTTTCGGCCTCAAGAGTCACAATTTCCAACGCAAAAATGACCCCTAAGACGCGGGTGGTTTTGACTTTCGGATGGGATTGCATTTTGGTGGCAAAAGCAAGGTGATGTGCATTTATGCGGCTGATGTTTTGTTGCATTTCGGGCAATTCCAATAACTGGATACTTGCTAAGGCGGCCGCACAACCTGTCGGATTCGCTGTAAAGGTATGGCCGTGAAACAAAGCTTTATTGACGTCCTCATTATAAAAACCGTCGTACACTTCTTGGGTAAAGGTGGTAACGGCCATCGGAATGGTTCCGCCTGTTAAGGCTTTCGATAAGCAAATAATGTCGGGTTTATGAGTTAAATAGTCACTGGCGAATGTTTTTCCGGTCTTACCAAAACCTGTCATGACTTCATCGGCAATGGTAAAGACCTGGTGCTTTTGGCACAGTGCCATCATTTGGTCTAATACTTCGGGGGCATACATCACCATCCCGGCCGCTCCTTGCACCAAGGGCTCAAAGATGAAGGCGGCGTATTGTTCACTAGCCACTAAAGTTTCTAAAGCTTCCAAACTTTTGGTTTCATTGCCAGCAGTGGGCACGGGTATCCGCGTTACTTCGAGCATCGAACCTTGAAAGGCTTCTGTATAAAATGTAATTCCGCTCGCTGCCATCGCGCCAAAAGTATCCCCATGGAAAGCATCATCAAAAGCAATGACTTTGGTACGTTTTACTCCTTTGTTATAAAAATATTGCAAGGTCGCCTTTAATCCAACTTCTACTGCAGTAGACCCGTTGTCTGAATAAAAGATTTTCTTTTGATTGGCTGGTAACATCGACAGCAATTTCTCAGACAACTCTACAGCTTTGTTATGAGTAAATCCTCCAAACAATACGTGTTCTAAAGTAGTTAATTGGGTATAAATTGCATGGGCTATGGCGTTATTGGAATGCCCAAACGGATTTACCCACCAGGAAGCGATGGCATCTATATATTCTTTTCCTTGGTCATCCCAAAGCAATGCGCCTTCGCCTTTAACAATCGTCGGAAGTAAGCCCACTGTTTTGTGCTGGGTATAGGGATGCCAGTTGTATAATTGGTCTTTTTCTGATTGGGTCATTTTTCTGTATACTAGATGATGGACGGATAAAGGATAGACAATCTGCGGAAAGGCATTGGACTAAACTACTTTCTCTTTTCTATAGATTTAGTAAATTTTCTTTAAACATATCAGCATAATCGGCGATGACATTGGAATCAAAATAAGGTTCGTCATCGATCCTACCGATACATTGAACTTTGGTTTTATTCAAAATAATTTCTTCCGTAGCTTTATTTTCATTGCCCGAGAAGATGATACCGGCTACCGCTAGGCTACGGCTTTGCAGAGCTTCTATCGTCAATAGCGTATGGTTAATACTGCCTAAATAATGGCGTGACACTACGATAACTTTATAGTCGCTTTTAATTAAGTCAATTACACAATCGGTCTCATTCAAAGGCACCAACACGCCTCCTGCTCCTTCGATAACCAAATGATTGGTTGTAGTAGGTTCGTTAATTTTATTTATATCAATCGTAATTTCGTCTAAGGCTGCAGACCAATGGGGACTTGCTGGCGTATTTAGCGCATAGGCATTCGGATGAAATTTAGTTTTTTGATTAGCACAATACGCTTTCACTTTGTGGGTATCGCTATGCTCCAAGTCACCCGCTTGTATGGGTTTCCAATAATCGGCTTCTAAGGCTTCGGTTACGATTGCCGAGGCGATGGTTTTACCCACGTCGGTTCCAATTCCTGTGATGAATAGTTTCATTTGATTTAATTAAATTCGTGTTTACAATGGGCACATTTGTATTTGTGTCGCGTCATAAAAGGCAATGCTAGTAACAACACCGACATAACATAGGCTACTAACATCTTTATACTACCGATAGAAGTTACCATTTCCGCTTGTGTGGCACCACAATTTGGGCACTGAACGAGTTTATGGTTGTCATCTACAGAATACAAACTTATATCTTGTAGTATTTCAATGGCCTTGTTTACATCTTCCGTTTTGACGTACAGTTTCACTCCCCCAACGGCGTTGCTATATAGGGGGTTCGTATCGACAATGTGATTGTCTCGTAAAAAAACTTCAATCCCTTGGCTTTCTAATTTACCTTGGTAAATTATAGCTTCGCTGGAATATTGAAATCGGCGGAGCAACTGAAATTGGGCTTCTTCTTCCATAATTAAAATACAAAAGTAGCTAACAATTCTAAGACTCTACTGATTTCACTTTCAGAATTGTAACTGTGTAAACAAAAGCGCAAGCGTTCTTGACCTTCGGGTACGGTGGGTGACAGTATGGGTTTAACATCAAAGCCTTGTTGTTGCAATTGGGTTGCGATGTTTTTTACTTTTTCATTCCCGGGTATAATGGCGCATTGTATGGCCGATTTGCTGTATACGAATAATGGCTTCAGGCCCAAACGCATTTTTTCTTGATTGAACAACAAGATATTGTTTTTGAGGCAAGCTAGGCTTTTTTGTTCTTGTGTTAGTTGCTGGTAGGCTAGTAAAATAGTAGCAATAGCATGGGGAGACAAGGCCGTAGTGTAGATGAAACTTCTAGCAAAATTCACCAGATAGTTTTTGAGTGCTTCACTACCCAATACGGCAGCACCGTGGCATCCTAAACCTTTCCCAAACGTCATGATTCGGGCAAAGACTTTATCTTGTAAACCCAAGCTTTGTACCATACCTTCGCCTTGTTCACCTGCAACTCCTAGTGCATGCGCTTCGTCCACGACTAAATAGGCCTTGAATTGCTCTGCAAGCAGCACCAGTTGTTCCATCAATGGAGTGTCACCGTCCATAGAAAATACACTTTCGGTAACGATATACACGGTTTCTGCCTCAATCTTTTCTAGGCGCTTTTGTAAGTCGGTATAATCGTTATGTTGGAATTTGTAGCTTTTGGCATGGCTCATTTGGATGCCATCGCGAATCGAAGCATGACATAGTTCGTCGTACAAAATCACATCGGCCCGCTGCGGAACCGAACTGAAGAAGCCTACATTGGCATCATAGCCTGAATTGAAAATGAGGGCGGCTTCGCTTTGATGAAAGAGTCGAATGGCGTCTTCTGTTATTTGATACAAACGGTGGTTTCCTGAGAGTAATCTTGATCCTGTTGCACCGTTCTCTTGTAGGTTGTGCGTCAGAAGGTACTGGTGTGTTTTGGAAAAAATAACATTGTTTTTGGCAAACCCAAGGTAATCGTTGGAAGCAAAATCGACCCACTGATTTGGCATGGGCAATTGGCGCAGGGCCTTATTGGCTTCGCGTACTGCTAACTTCTCTTTTATTGATTTTGGGAGGTTCATCACTACAAAGATAAGGAACGATTTAGTTTACCAACTAAAATTAATTATTGTTTTTTAGATATTTATTATCGTTTTTCAATAATATTATTATATTTGCCTGACTTAAAAAGCAAAAGCTAATGAGAAAATTACACATTTTGAAAACCATTGTTGATTACGTTTGGATCCTTTCTCTTATTTGCTATCCTTTAGCAATCCTCTTCTGCATTATGGTGGTGACTGACCGAGACAATTTTGATGTTCCCATCACCTTGGTCGGAAATCCGGTAGATTTAACGATGCCATTAGGCAAGGCTGTACTAGTAGTTGACCTAATTAACTTTGGCGTCTTATTGGTTGCATTATTTTACTTCAGGAAGTTATTGACTGCTTTTTCCAAGCGATTAATTTTTGAAAAAGAAACCATCCTATTATTACCTAAAATTGGCAACTTTATTGTTGCAGGTTCGATGCTCTACCTAGTTGCCGATATTATAACTAAAGCTTCACATCACAAAATAGGAATTGAGGTCGGCTTTGGTCCCTTCTTATATTTACTTGCCCTGGGGTTGTTTTTCAATGTACTTTCTGAGGTTTTTACTTTGGCCAAGCACCTGAAAGAAGAAAATGATTTAACGATATAAGCTATGCCCATTATTTTAAACCTTGATGTAATGCTGGCCAAGCGCAAAATGCGGTCTAACGAACTAGCAGAGAAAATCGGAATCACTACTGCCAATCTTTCCATTTTAAAAACAGGAAAAGCCAAAGCTGTTCGGTTCTCTACCTTGGAAGCAATATGCGACATTTTAGAATGTCAGCCTGGTGATATTTTAGAATATGTAAACGAAATACAATAGAACCTTATGAAAAAAAATGTAATCCTTTTGTTAGTTGGAATGGTTTTGGTCGTTATTGGTGCCTTTTTAAAGCTGAATAATAGTGCGTTATCGACTTACTTCTTTATTGCTGGCTTAGCCCTTGAAGCATACACGCTAGGCTCCTTAGTGATTCAGTCGCTTAAAAAAGTTAAATAAAAAAAGCCCAATCAAGTTCTTCAACTAGATTGGGCTTTTACATTTATTCAGAATTGCATTAGTCGGCTAATACAATTACTTTATTGTCTTTCATCTCAATAGTTCCTGAGGCGATTTCCAAAGTATAGTTTTGATCGTTTACTCTAGTAAACTTCTCGGCTACTTCTTTGCTAAAATCAAAACTAGGAGCGGCGATTTGGACCGTACCTTGTTTTAAGATAGAAACTATGGGTGCGTGATTGTTTAAAATTTGAAACGAACCATTCACACCTGGTAAAGAAACCGAAGTCACTTCCCCTTTGAATAATGTAGCTTCTGGTGATACTATTTCTAAAATCATAGTTTAATTATTAAGCTTCAGCTAACATTTTTTGACCTGCTTCGATAGCGTCTTCAATAGTACCTTTAAGGTTGAAAGCTGCTTCTGGTAGGTGGTCTAATTCACCATCAATAATCATGTTAAATCCTTTGATGGTATCTTTAATATCCACTAATACTCCTGGAATACCTGTAAATTGCTCCGCCACGTGGAATGGTTGAGACAAGAAACGTTGTACACGACGAGCTCTTGATACGGCTAGTTTATCCTCTTCAGACAACTCTTCCATACCTAAGATAGCAATGATATCTTGTAATTGTTTGTATTTTTGAAGAATCTCTTTAACTCTTTGCGCACAGTTGTAGTGCTCGTCACCTAAGATAAGTGGCGTTAAAATACGAGAGGTAGAATCTAATGGATCCACAGCAGGATAAATACCTAACTCAGCAATTTTACGAGACAATACAGTAGTAGCATCTAAGTGAGCAAAGGTTGTTGCTGGTGCCGGGTCAGTTAAGTCATCCGCAGGTACGTATACCGCTTGAACAGAAGTAATCGATCCTTTTTTGGTTGAAGTAATACGCTCTTGCATCGCACCCATCTCGGTAGCCAATGTTGGTTGGTACCCTACGGCCGATGGCATACGTCCTAATAACGCTGACACCTCAGAACCTGCTTGTGTAAAACGGAAGATGTTATCCACGAAGAACAATACATCTTTACCTTGATCCGAACCAGCACCATCACGGAAGTACTCCGCGATAGAAAGACCTGATAAGGCCACACGAGCACGGGCTCCTGGTGGTTCATTCATCTGTCCGAATACGAAAGTCGCTTTAGATTCTCTCATACCTGGTTTGTCCACTTTCGACAAATCCCATCCTCCATTTTCCATAGAGTGCATGAATTCATCACCGTATTTAATAATGCCCGACTCTAACATCTCACGAAGCAAGTCATTTCCTTCACGCGTTCTTTCTCCTACCCCTGCGAATACAGAAAGACCTCCGTGACCTTTGGCGATATTGTTGATCAACTCCTGAATCAATACTGTCTTACCTACTCCAGCACCTCCAAATAATCCAATTTTACCCCCTTTTGAATAAGGCTCAATCAAATCGATTACTTTAATACCAGTATATAAAACTTCCGTTGAAGTTGATAAATCTTCGAATTTTGGTGCTTGACGGTGGATTGACACTCCGTTAGCGCCGTCCTTTGGTAAATCTCCTAAACCATCAATGGCATCACCAATAACGTTGAACAAACGTCCGTAAACATCTGCTCCAATTGGCATTTGGATTGGTGCTCCAGTAGCGTTTACTGCAGTACCTCTGCTCAATCCATCAGTTGAGTCCATAGAGATTGTACGTACAGTGTTTTCACCGATGTGTGATTGCACTTCTAGTACTAATTTTGAACCGTTTTTGTTAATGATTTCTAATGAGTCATAAATTTTTGGTAACTCAACATCTTTACTGTCAAATACTACGTCTACTACGGGACCGATGATTTGCGAAACTTTTCCTATTGCTTTTGACATTGTTTATGTATTTATTAAATAGCTGTTTAGGTTTGAAAAAAACACCTCTTTTTTCAAAGCGCAAAGGTAAATTTTCTATTTTAAAAATCAATACATAAAGGAAGTTTTTTTGTTTATTTTTTGCATAATTATCAACACAAAGGGATTTGCTTCGGCCCAAAAACAAAAAACCACCTGCTTAATGCAGGTGGTTTTAAATATACTGTATTTTAGGTTTCTTAAAAACTTGCGGGGTCTTGAGGGAATAACACTCTGTAATCTCCTAAGTTCACTCCTTTTAAGTTTGAGCCGTATTTTGCATTAATAGCTTGTAAAAACTTATTCGCAATTAATGCATATCCTTTTGGACTAGGGTGAATACCGTCCAGCGAAAAAGCATTTCCAAAAATGTAGGTAGCAGTCATTGTATAAGAGCCATCAACGATACCGGTTGTAGTCAATTGTGTCATTATGTCTTTTGCATTTACGATTGCTACATCATAGGTGGTTGCCGCTGCTTCAATAATCGCATTGTAAGAATCTGTGGCTGCTTTAATTTCATCTACTTCCGTAGGTAATAAAACGTATCGATCGGGCAATGGGAATGTCACGCCTAATTTTGTTAAAAGTGGGGAAAGTGACGTTACTCCATCTAAATCGGCATTCGGCTGTTGGCCTATTCTAGTTGCCGCACCTAAACAAATTAAATCGCTCGGTTTGGTTTGTCTTGCTTGTCCAAACACTTGTCCCAAATAACCTGCAGTTTGTGCACTTAATCCTCCTGCTTGTAAAACGGCTGCTAATGAAGTGGAAAGATTTGGCAATGTTTCATCAACCATAATCATAGGATTGTTTCCAGTAGTGGAAAGCAAATTGATTCTATCTCCTTGCCCTAAAAAAGCAAGTGCATTGTGCAACGGACCATATAATTGCGCATTTAATGCCCCTACTTGACTCACACCGTCTAATACTAAATCAGATTGCGCTAATTGATCGTACTTTATCACATAGAAATACGGTAATGTAGTCACATACGGTAAGTTTGCAATAACTCCTTTTCTCCCTCCAGCCGTCAATTGTGACATCAGTAGATTGTACGATTGATCAAAAATATTAGTTGGCGTTAACGGATTAACAGAAGCATCTCCACCTGCTGTAGCATATCCTAACTCATCATTTCCTCCAATCCATAATGAAAAGAAGGTAGGTGATTGTGCTAAAGCATCTCCCAAAACGGTCGCACTTGGACCTGAAGCAAATCGTCCAAAATAAGGATTCGCTGCAGCATAACCATCAAATAATAGGTGGTAACTTTTTGCTCCTGGAACACCCAAGTTGCTAAACTGACCAGTTAAATGAGCGCTGATATCTGTACCTGAAATACCGGATACTGGAGCAGGCTTTTTAGTACTATTATCAAAATAAAGTCTAGGGCCAAATTGAGGTATTTGATACCCCCCAGAAGAAAACCCTCCAATATTATCGCTCATCCAAGGCGTAGTAAATTCACCACCTCCAACTAATGCAAATTGCGTTGCAAGTATATTTGGATAGGCCGTTTTTTGAGCTTCTGCAAACAAAGCACCATCACTAAAACCTGCTGCGAACGAGTCTCCTAGAGCTACATATTTTGAAAAATCTGCCGTTCCTGCCGTTACTGGAGTACCATCTGTAGAATTTGGATCAGACACAGCATCGTCACTACTAGTACATGCTACAAAGGTTAACGAAACCAATGCTAGCCATTTGAAATTTTTTATCATAACTTACTAAATTATATTGTTATTGCTGCTTATGGATTAATAGTTAGTGAAGCGAAATATTGTTGGCCAATAAGTCCTGTCCCTAAAACTTGTTGGTATTCTTGACCACCAATGTTGGTAGCTCCAATTTTAAGTGCCGATTTAAGTTTTGGAACACCATAATTGATTTGGGCATCAATAACGGTAGCCGACTTAATAGTTCCGTCAACAAAAGTTGATTGCCATAAGTATTCGCTGTTCCATCTTCCGCTTACGTTGAACCCAAAATTCTTAAATAAGTTATCGTTTCCAATACCTAATTTCACACGATGTTTTGGTGTATTGAAACCTGCTTCAAAACTTGGGTCTTTAGCTTGATCAAAATCAAATTGTGCATAATTATAATTTGCATTCAATTCGAAGTTCTTCGGCAATTTTTTCACTACTCCAATTCCAAATCCTAACGAGTGGATTTCAACCTTAGTGTTTGTATATAATTGATATGCTCTGTAATCTTCATTTTTTAAAGCAATTACTGATTGCATTTCAGGATTATTTAGATAATTAGGAGCATCTTGAGTTGTATCAATAGTATTACTTGCTGTTCCATAATAAGGAGCTAGAACTGTAAGATTCCCAATAAAATCATTGTAAATATTATAATATCCATTTAAATCTACGGAAAAATCTTTAAATTGACCTCGATATCCCAACTCAAAAGCTTTCACTGTCTCTGGCTTAACATAATTTACATTGGTTTTAATCAATTTATTCACTGATGCTTGAATTAATTCTGCGGGAGGCAAATTGTCTGGATTAGTCTTTAAATAAGACCCAAACTTTTCAACTGATGCAGAAGTATAGGAATTAAAATAGGCCTTTTGACCTGTCATAGTAACGGTATTAGTTGCCGTTCCATTTAAATATGACAAAATTGCGATTCCTTGATCTGAAATAGTCCCTGAATCATTGATATCATTCCCTCTAATCTCTGAGTATCGATCTAAATTATCAGGCGCAGAACCCAATAATACGGCATTCCCAACATTAAACCCTATGTACTGATCTTGTGTAGCAGGGTTTCTAAAACCCGTTTGAAACGACCCTCTAAACACATGGTTTTTTTGTTCCCCTGCGGAATAGACAGCAGACAATCTTGGCGAATAATTCCCGTCAAAGTTTTTAGATTTATCGTAACGAATAGATCCTGTTAATTTCAAACGATCTTCCATTGTTTTCTTTTGAATTTGAGTATAAATCCCGTATTCGTCATAATTTATCGGACTTGTAGCATCAGTATAAATTCTTCCGTGAGAATTTAATCGATATTCTCTAAAGGAACCTCCAACTTGAATTTCAGCCACTTTAATTATATCTTTAAAGTTATAATTGGCGTCTGAATGGTAAATTTTAGAATTGTCTACTAATTTTGAACCTGTTAATACGTCTTCACCAGCAATAACTTTTGCAAATGCTTCTTTAAACTCTGGCGATCCCGGAAGGAATCGACCGTTGTCAGCTGCTGCTCTTGCAGCCGCATGTGCTTGATCAGGAGTTGCTCCTCCTAAAGTGGACGTAATATATGCACCAGCATATTCGCCAAACCATGTTTTATCTGCTTTCCAAGCTCGATTTATATTAAGTCCCGTAAACAACATATCATATGATTTACCTCCATCTTCAGTAGTCATATACCCTCTCAAGAAGAAGTTTTTCCCTTTGAATTCTAGTTTGTGTTGTTGCATAAAAAATCCATTCAGATAGTAGCGGTTAGCACCAGTATACACGGAATTTCCAAATCCAAATTTAGATTGCCAAATCACTTCGAAGTTTTCATTTCCAAACGGTCTAAGATGTAATGAAAAATCAATCTTGGCATTTTTTACTTTATTATCAGTTAAATCTGTTTCATTATATCCTGTTCTACTCACATTAACATCGGGTAATAAATTAATTGCATCTTGCGGTATAGGATAACCTAAGTCAACTAGTTTTTGGCCAACATTTTTTATATTAGTTGAAGCCTCGTCACCATAAACATTTATTCCGTTATAGTTGTAATAACTTCTATCTAAACCTACATTATTAACTAAATCTTTGTCGCGGTAATCTGTTGCATACCATTCTGTTCCTTTCATGAAGGTAAAGTTAGCTTTCGCCGCAAAATAGTTGTCAAATTTATGAGATACTCTAACACCATAATCTACATAGTCATTTGCTCCCGCTGCTTTTTGATTCGTTTGCCCGTATTTCACGTAAGCTGAAACGCCTTCGCTATTGAATGGATTTTTACTGTTCATAAATAATATCCCATTAAAAGCATTTGCACCATATAAAGCCGAAGATGCACCTGGTAGTAACTCGGCACTCGCCAAGTCTAATTCAGATACCCCTATTAAATTTCCTAAAACAAAGTTTAACAAAGGTGAAGAGTTATCCATTCCATCCACTAATTGCATAAATCTAACATTAGAAACAGTAGCAAATCCTCTTGTATTGATCGATTTAAAAGACATACTACTTGTGTTCATTTGCACCTCTTTTAGGTTTTCTAAACCATCATAAAATGACGGAGAAGCCGTTTTCTTTAGCTCTTTAACGCCAAATCTCTCCACAGTCACTGGAGATTCTTTAATGCGCTCTGGTGTTCTTGATGCCGAAACTACGATCTCTTCTAATCTAGTTTCTTCATCTGATAATACCGCATTGATTTTTTGGTTATTGGCTGTTACTTTTACTTTTTTTGCGCCATAGCCTACGCTTGAAACCTCAACCTCAAAGGGAGGTTTCTGTGTTGTCGACAAACTAAAGTTACCATCACCATCTGTAATAGTGCCAGAGCTTTGTCCAATAATTTTAATATTGGCACCAGCTATGGGTTGGTTTTTGTTGTCTTTTACTGAACCTGAAATTGACGTTTGCGCAAAACTTATGCTACAAAAAAACAATGAAAGGATAAATAAATAAATTTTCATTTGGTTAGAATTTTGTTGGTTTAAGATGCCAATGTACAAATATTTCTTTTAAATTATTAAAAAAGCAGGCTTATTTTTGCCAATACCACAATTCACAAGAAACTGTTCGTGACTGCATTCTTAAGCGTTTTTTTAAGTTATTATTAACGTTTTACGTCTAATGGTAAAAAAATAGTATGCACACATATAAAAAGGGCTGTTCTTTTGAATTAATGATAAAATTGTAGGTATAAAAAAAGCGAGAAAAAATCTCGCTTTTTTATTATTTGTATCGTAGTTTATTCGACGGTTACCGACTTAGCTAAGTTTCTAGGTTGGTCAACATTACAACCTCTTAAAACAGCAATATGATAGGACAATAATTGCAATGGAATTGTTGTAATTAAAGGTGATAAAGCATCAGAAGTTTCAGGAATTTCAATTACGTGGTCGGCTAAATCTTTTACCTGCGTATCTCCTTTAGTTACTACTGCAATGATTTTACCACTTCTTGATTTTATTTCTTGGATATTACTAACCACTTTATCGTAATGCCCCTG
>Ga0114967_10001749_pt1 | contig 18214 bp, 17 predicted proteins | sample M_130628_MF_Meta_FD_92639 | JGI IMG/M metagenome (GOLD analysis project Ga0114967, IMG submission 92639) | Freshwater microbial communities from Lake Montjoie, Canada to study carbon cycling - M_130628_MF_MetaG | ecosystem: Environmental > Aquatic > Freshwater > Lake | place: Lake Montjoie... | reverse complement strand
GTGAGTCAGTGGTCCATCAAGCCTCGGGCACGACCTGCGCACGGAGGGTGGGCCGCAGCGGGAAATCCCTGGCCACCGCAAGCAGGTCCGCCACGGTGAGCCGGTCGATCTGCACCAGCTCGTCCTCGAGCGATGCATAGTTGCCGCGGTAGAGCCACAGCGATCCGAGCCGGCGCATGCGGCCCTCGGGACGCTCTCCCGCGATGGCGATGGCGGTCCGCACCTTCGCGCGCGCGTTTGAAAGTTCCTGCTCGGTGATCTCCGTGCAGACGCGCTCGAGCTCCGACTGCACGATGGCATCGACCTTCGCCACGTCCTCGGGGCTGCATGCCACGTAGGTGACGTACTCGCCGATCCCGTCGTGGCCGTCGTACTGCGCCTGCGCCTCCTCGGCGATGCCGGTCTCGACCAGTGCCCAGTACAGGCGCGATCCCTCGGAATCACCCAGGATCTGCGCAAGCATCGCCGCCGCGTATCGACGCGGATCCTGGACGGCCGGGGCTGGGCAGAGCCACGCCAGGTATGCGCGGTTGGCCTGCTTCATCGGTACCAGCAGGCGTTCCTCATGGGCGTGGAACGGCGGGTGCGCACGTGCCACCTCACCGCTTGTCCAGGAGGCGCAGCACGCGCGGACATGCTCCACGAACCTGTCGAAATCAAGGGCACCGGCCGCGCAGACCACGGTGTTCGATGCCGAATAGCGCCGGTCGAAGTACTGCTGCATCTGGTCGCGCGTGAGCGCCGACACCGTCTCGCGCGTCCCCAGCACGCGGTGGCCCAGCGGATGCGCCCCGAAATAGCGCTCGTTCGCATGCTCCCAGAGCCGCCAGAACGGGTTGTCGTCGTACATGGCGATCTCCTCCAGGATCACGCCCTTCTCCTCGTCGAAGTCCCTCTGCCTCAGCGACGGGCGGAGGATGTCGGCGATGATCGCGGTGGCATCCATCACCTTCTCCGGGAGCACGTGCGCATGGAACGCCGTGAGCTCACCGGAGGTGAATGCATTGTGGCTTGCGCCGATCCGGTCGAAGTCACGGTTGACGTCGTCCGCCGTGCGGCGCTCGGTCCCCTTGAACACCATGTGCTCGAGGAAGTGGCTGACGCCCATGAGTTCACGCGGCTCGTCGCGTGCACCGGTCTTGACGAAGAATCCAACCGCGGCGGTGTGTGCCTCGGGGCTGCACTCCGCGATGACCGTGAGACCGTTGTCGAGCACTGCATGCCGAAATTCAAACGCCATGGTCGGCATGGTATGGGGTCAGCAACGGGTCACGACCGAACGGTCCTTATGGGGCCACGGTTGGCCGGAACAGGCGGAATTTGCGGTCCAAAACGAACAATTCCGGCACCCATGGCGTCACATCACTGGATCACCCGTCCGGTTGATAGGAGATTCCCGTCATGGACAGCCCAAAGCACCGCCAGCATGTCCGCCGCGCCAGTGCGTTCCTCGACTCCATCGAGCGACGCGATACGGGTCGCCATCACGCCGTCGGCGAGGTGGTGATGTTCTGGCACCATGATCCTTCGCACATGTGCCGCTACGAGGCACTCGATGTCAGCGGGAACGGTGCGCGCGTGCGGACGGAAGCACTGCTTCCGGAAGGCATGACCGGCGTGGTCCTGGAGTTCCAGCCCGGCGATGTCCAGGTTGGGCGCGCCACGATGGTCATCTGGTCGCGGGCCATCCGCGACTCCGATGGCCGCACCACCCATCACGAGGCGGGGATCCGCTTCATCTGACGACCAGCCATCGCCCATGGCGATGAACCCAATGTCCGTGCTCCGGCGCCTGGCAGGCACGCCATGCGCCGGTGTGCATTTTCGAGGAGATGGCCACCACCTGCAGCTCAGCGGCGGATGTTCGAGAGCTGGTCCGCCTGCTCCTCGGCGTGGTAGCTCGAGCGCACCAACGCGCCGCTCTCGCAGACGCCGAAGCCCTTGTCGAGCGCCTGGCGCTTGAACATGGCGAACTGGTCGGGGTGCACCCAGCGATCGATCGGCAGGTGGTTGCGCGTGGGCTGCAGGTACTGGCCGATGGTCAGGATGTCCGCCTTGCTTGCCGCGCGGACGTCATCCATCAGGGTGAGCACCTCGTCGTCGCGCTCACCGATCCCCACCATGATGCCGGTCTTGGTGACCAGTCCGCTGCGCTTGAACTGCGCGAGCACCGCGAGCGATCGCTCGTACTTCGCCTGCGGGCGCACCGCGGGGTGCATGCGGTGCACCGTCTCCATGTTGTGGGAGAGGATTTCCGGCCGGGCATCGCACACCGTCTGGATGGCCTGCTCGTCGCCGAGGAAGTCGCCCACCAGGCATTCGACGCTCATCCCGGGGCACGCCTCGTGGACGCGCCGGATGGTCTCGGCCCAGATCTCGGCACCGCCGTCGGGAAGCTCGTCGCGGTTGACGCTGGTGATCACCACGTGCTTCAGCTTCATGAGCGCCAGGCTCTCGGCCACGCGGCGCGGCTCATCCGTGTCGAGGACGGGCGGGCGCCCGGTCTTCACGTTGCAGAAGCCGCATGACCGGGTGCACGTGTCGCCGAGGATCATGATGGTGGCCGTGCCGCGGCTCCAGCATTCACCCATGTTCGGGCAGCTGGCCTCCTGGCAGACGGTGTGCAGCCGATGCTCGTCGATGATGCCCTTCAGGCGCTCGTATCCGGCACCGCCAGGCACGCGCGCGCGCAGCCAGTCCGGCTTGCGCCCGATGGCGCGGTGCTGCGGCGATCCTTCGACGTTGTTCAGCACCATGCCGGTGAGGCTCACCACCGCGGGGCCGATGCTCCGTGCAGTGTCACCACCGAGCGGCCGCGGATGGCGCGCCAGCGTGCGTGCAACAGCCTCCGGCGAGGCACCGGGCGGGAGATTGCTGGGTTCGGCGTCGTGGGCGGCCATGGCAGATCACACAGTGTAGGAGGGCATGCCGCGTGCACGCCGTCACCACCAGGAAACCCCGTGTTCACCGGCCAAATGCGTGTTTACGAGCCAAGCCGCTCCCGGACCACGTACGGCCGGCCATTGCCGATCCCGTTGACCGCATCGCTGAGGAGCTCGAGCACGAACCCCATGGCCAGCATGAAGAGCGCCGCCAGGAAGAGCATGACCACCACGAAGAACATCGGTCGCTCCGTCAGCGGTTCGCCGCGATAGAGCTTCTCCCAGAGGAGCCATGCGCCTGCCAGTGCATCAAGCGCAAGCACCACGAGCCCCACACGACCGAAGAGGTACATGGGCCGGCTGCGCGTGGCGCCCTGGAACCAGAGCATGACGACGTCGAACAGGACGTCCATGGAGCGTCCGAGACCGTAATGACTCTGTCCGGCGAAGCGTGGTGGTGCGCTCACGAACACCTCCGCGACGCTGCCACCGCGCATCCAGACCAGGGCCGGCAGCAGGCGGTGGTGTCCCGGGCGGAGGCGCAAGGCCCGTGCCACATCGCCACGAATCGCCTTGAATCCACCCATGTCACGGATGGGGCAACCACTCACGCGTCGCAGCATGGCGTTGGCAAGACGGCTTGGGAGACGGCGGAGCACGAGGCTCTCCGTGCGCCCCGTACGGCTGCCGGAGACGAGCGCAGTGCCGTCGTCCATGCGATCCACCAGCAGGTGAATCTCCTCCGGGAGGTGCTGCAGGTCGCCATCCATCACCACCACCACGTCGCCGCGGCTCTCCTGGATGCCTGCGTAGAGCGCAGTGCATTGGCCACCGTTGCGTGCCAGGAAGACGCCGCGCAGCGATGGGTGTGGCCCACGGAGCTTCCGAACGAGTTCCTCTGTCCGGTCGGTGGAACCATCGCTGACGACGATGATCTCGTAACTGCGGCCCAGTGCGCCGAGCGCGGCATCCGTGCGACGCACGAATTCCTCGACGCACGCCTCCTCGTTGTGCATGGGGGTCACGACGGAGATGGCGGGCGCGTGCGCCGTCACTTCTCGGATTTCTCCACCTTCAGCTTGCCGTTCATCATCCGCCAGTGTCCCGGATAGGTGCAGACGTACTGGTAGGTGCCCGGCTTCTGCGGCGCGGCCATGTAGAGGTGACCGGACTTCTGTGGGTCCACGAGTCCCATCACCGCGATGACGGACGGGAGGTCTGGCACGAACTGCGCGGCCTTTCCTTCGACGGTCTCGCCCATCTTGTCGGCGGCCACGCCCACCTCGCTCATCTTGCCGGGCGCGACCATCAGCAGGTTGTGCTGGATGGTGTCGGTGTTCTCGAAGGCGAAGTCGAGGATCTCGCCGGCCTTCGCCTTCACTTCCTTGACGTCGTACTGCATGGCGCCCGGGACGGCCTTGAGGGCGATCACGCGGACCGCGATGTCCTTGAGCGCCGCCGGGCGCTGGTCGGCCGGCAATGCCGCGATGGTCCGGTACGCCGTCACGCGCATCGGATCGTCCGTTGCCTGCGCAAGCTTCGTCAGTCGTTCCAGGGTGGCGGGGTCCTTCGCTGCATCCGCCGCCATGGAGACCAGGAGGTCCGCCAGGTCACGTGTGGCGCCGCAGGTTCCGGTGCATTGGATGGCGGCGTCCAGCACCGCCGCCACCGTCGTGCCGCTGCCGGCCTTCGCGATCGCCTCCGCCGCCTTCCTGCGCTGGTCAGCCGGCACGCCGGCCTCGGAAAGCATCCGCTTGGCCGCAGCGGGATCCTTCGAGGGGTCCATGGCCAGGAGGGCCTGGATGTCGGCAGGGGGCAGCGGCGGAACCAGGCGCGCGGGCGGTGCGGCCAACAGCGTGGTGACGAGGAGTGCGACGAACATGGTTGCAAGGTACCGATCGGTGCGGGTGGCGTTGCATGGGCCGTGCCTGCATCCGCATGCGTGGGTATGGTCTCTCGTCGCCATGACCACGCGCCACGTCCATTCTCCCGAAGATCCTGCGTTGGTTCCCTACCGAGAGGTGCGGGATCGCGATGCTGCCGGGCTCGATGGGCGCCCGGGGCTCTTCATCGGGGAGAGCCCGGTGGTGATCGGGGCCATGCTCCGTTCCGGCGTGGAGACACTCAGCATCCTCACGAGCGAACGCCACGCGGCGCGCGCCGAGGCGATGGTGGAGGAGTCGCGCGCCCTGCGCGGTGGTCGGCCGGACCCAGACATCATCCTGGCACCGGATGCGGTCCTCGACGCCACGGTCGGCTTCAACATCCATCGCGGTTTCCTTGCGGTCGGTCGCAGGCCGGCGCAACGAAGCGTGCAGGAGGTGCTTCCTGCTCCCGGGACGGATGCGCTGCTCCTGCTGGTGGAGGAGATCAACAACATCGACAACATCGGCCAGTTGTTCCGCAACGCGGCGGCGTTCGGTTGTGCGGCGGTGATCCTCTCGCCCGGTTGCCACGACCCGCTCTATCGGAAGAGCCTGCGCGTCAGCTGTGGATGTGCGCTTCAGGTGCCGTTCGCCCGCAGCGATGACTGGCAGGGCGACCTGTCGCGCATCCGCGACGATGCGGGCTTCCTGCTCGTCGGCGCCACCGGTGGCGGCGAGCATCGGCTGCAGGACGTCGCTGCGAAGGTCCATGGGCTTCGTCCGCGGCAACTGGCGGTGGTGGTCGGGGCGGAGTTCGCGGGACTGCGTGCGGAGACCCTGGCGGCTTGTTCCTTCCGAGCGAAGATTCCCATGGCTCCCGGCGTGGATTCCCTGAACGTCGGGGTGGCGGCCGGCGTATTCCTCTCACGCCTCGCCGAGTCGTGAGCGAGGTGGGTGTGGATCGGGTTCGATAATCAGAATTTGCATCCCCCCGACTTTTTCTCGAACCGGGCCCGAACCCGCGCGTAGCACGCGCATGGGTCGCTTCATCACAGCCACGATCAAGTCTTCCATCGCAGCCTTCCTGCTCGCCTCCTCGTCTGCGGCGTCCGCAGACGGCCTGCCGTCCGGTGTGGGCAGCTCACTGCCCCCGGACGCGCAGGCGGCGATCGCCACCGCCAAGAGCCTGTCCAAGGGGTTCCGCGCGCTTGCCAAGCAGGCGGGGCCTTCGGTGGTCTCCATCGAGGTCACGCCTGACATGCGCGCGGTCCAGGGCCGCGGATTGCGGATGTTCCGGGGGCAGCCCGGCATGCAGATGATGCCGATGGCACCCAACGGACAGCAGCCAATGGAGATGGGCACCGGGTTCATCGTTGCCGAGGAGGGCTACGTGGTCACCAACAACCACGTCGTCCGTTCCGGAGGCAGCATGAAGGTGCGTTTCAACGACGGTCGCGAGTGCGCCGCCACGCTGGTGGGTGCGGATCCGGAGACCGACATCGCGGTCCTCAAGGTGGACCTGCCCAACCTGCGCGCCATCGAGTTCGGTGACAGCGACACGGCGGAAGTCGGTGATTGGGTGATTGCCCTCGGTTCACCGTTCGGGCTGAAGGACAGCGTCACTGCCGGCATCATCAGCGCCAAGGGCCGCGAGGTGGGGCTGAACCCGCTCGAGAGCTACCTGCAGACGGATGCCACCATCAATCCCGGCAATTCCGGCGGTCCACTCATCGACATGGATGGCCGCGTGGTGGGCGTGAACGCCGCCATCGAGAGCCGCAGCGGTGGTTCCGACGGCATCGGCTTCGCGATTCCGGCAAACATGGCCAAGAGCGTGGTGGAATCGATCATCGGCGGGAGCGCGCCTTCGCGTGGATTCCTCGGGATCCAGATGCAGCCGCTCGACGCACAGCTTGCCGCGAACTTCGGCTTCCGGGGCCAGGGGGTCCTGGTGAGCCAGGTGGTTTCCGGTGGCGCTGCCGAACGCGCAGGTGTGCAGGCCGGCGACATCCTGACCAAGGTGAACAACGAGCAGGTGCCGTCGCTGCAGCGTGTGTTGCGCGCCGTGCGGCTTGCCAAGCCCGGCGCGGACTGCCCGATCGAGGTCTTCCGCGACGGCGGAACCGTGGCCCTCACCGCGGTGCTGGATGATTCCGCGCAGCAGGTGGCGCAGGCGAACACGCCGATCCGCATGAAGGCGGGTGCATCGCCCAGCACCACCACGCCTCCGGCGGATCGGGCAACGGCATCGCTCGGCGTGCAGGTTGCAGCCATCACGCCCGAACTCGCCAAGGAACGGAACATCACCGACGTCCGCGGCGTGGTCGTGACGGAAGTCAATCCGGAGAGCGCCGCCGCCCGCGCCGGCCTCAAGGTGGGCGACATCGTCCGGCAGGTCGGCGGCAAGCAGGTTGCCGGCACCGACGAGTGGGATTCGAACATGCGTTCCACCATGGGCCAGGGCCGAAGCGTCCGGCTCCTGGTGGAACGCGAGGGGAACACCAAGTTCCTGCTGCTGCGTTCGTGAGCGCCGCGCGCAGGCGGCACATCCTTCGATGGGCTTCCATTGCCCCACACACCCGGTTCGTCCAGTTTCCATGGGCGGGCCGGGATTCCTGTTGCATAGGATGTTCGACCCCATGGAGCGTTCACCGATGAACCTCGACGTCCCGCTGTCGGTGCCGTTCCGGCACCGGGTGACGTTCACGCGTGGGTCGTTCGATCCGGCGAATGCCACGTTGCGGTCGGTGCTTGCGTCGGACGATGGCCTCGAGCGTCGGCTGATCGCATTCGTGGATTCGAACGTGCTGGCGGCGCATCCCGGCATTCCGGACCGCATCCGCGCGTACGCCGCCGCCCACCCGGCGATGCCGGCGGTCTGCCTGGTGGAGGCGGTTGCCGGCGGCGAACAGGCGAAGCGTTCGATGTCGGTGGTCGACCGCGTGGTCCAGGCCGTGGACGAGCACCGCATCGACCGGCAGAGCTTCGTGCTGGCGATCGGTGGCGGCGCGGTGCTGGACGCCGTCGGCTTCGGTGCCGCGATCGCCCATCGCGGCGTCAGGCTGGTGCGCATGCCGACCACCACGCTCGGGCAGGACGATGCAGGCATGGCCGTCAAGAACGGCGTGAACCTGGGACGGAAGAAGAACTTCATCGGTGCCTTCGCGGTGCCGCACGCGGTGGTGTGCGACCAGGACCTGCTCGAATCGTCGCCCGACTGGTCATGGTGCGGCGGCTTCAGCGAGGCGGTGAAGATCGCCCTGCTGCGCGATCCCGAGCTGTTCGCGCGGATCGAGCGCGACGCTGCGGCGATCCGCGCGCGGGACATGGCTGCCGCAATGCCGGTCATCGCGCGCAGTGCGGAACTGCACTGGCGGCACATCGCGCTCGGTGGCGACCCGTTCGAGACACGCAGCGCACGGCCGCTCGATTTCGGTCACTGGCTGGCGCACCGGCTCGAGGGCATGACCGACGGCGAGCTGCCGCACGGCCAGGCGGTGGCGATCGGCGTGGCGGTGGACACGGCGTATTCGGCATGCGCAGGCCTGCTGGACGAAGGCGCGGCGCATCGCGTGATCGCGGTGCTCCGCGCGCTCGGGTTGCCGACGACGCACGGGCTGCTTGCCGACTCCGATGCCGTGATGGCCGGCCTCGAGGAGTTCCGCGAGCACCTCGGCGGCCGGTTGACGATCACGCTTCTCCGCGGGATCGGCAGCCCGGTCGACGTGCATGCCATGGACGCGGCAACGCTGCAGCGTGCGCTTGCGTTCACTTCGCGCGAGTCGTGACGATCACCGCCCGGGTCGCGATGGCCCGGACACCTTCGGCGTGCGCCGGAATGGCCACCGGGAAGGAAACAACCCCCATCGACGCGCGCCACACCTGGACCCCGGGATCATGCCGGAAGCGTACTCCTGTCGATCTAGAATCTAGACTTCCATCATGAGCGATGCGCCGACCAACGCAGCCTGTCCGATGAATCGCACGCAGGTGGTGGATGCGTACTTCATGGAGCACCGGGCGCGCATCCTTGACCTGGCCGCGTTCCTCGATCGTGTCGACCGGGCCGGCCCCGGCGCGGATGACTTCCGCATGCAGGCGTTCCGTGCGGCAGTGGCCATCCTCGGCGACGGAAAGCCGGAGCGCGCGCGACGCGTGCTGGAGCTCCTGAGCGACCCGGGCACCGAGCCGATCGCGAAGGCCGGCATGAAGGGCGCCACCGGCGCACACGACCCCAAGGCGGGGAAGGCCTGACCATGTACATCGATCCGCATGTCCACATGGTGAGCCGCAACACGGACGACTACGTGCGCATGGCGCGCGCGGGGTGCGTGGCGATCACCGAGCCGGCGTTCTGGGCGGGCTACGACCGCTCGAGCCCGCAGGGCTTCTTCGACTACTTCCGACAGCTCACCGACTTCGAGCCGCGTCGCGCGGCGCAGTACGGGATCCGTCACCACACGTGGCTCTGCATCAACCCGAAGGAGGCGGAGGACCCGGTCTTCGCGCGCGAGGTGATCGGCCTGATCCCGGGATTCCTGGAGAAGCAGAACGTCCTGGGCATCGGCGAGATCGGCCTCAACAAGAACAGCCGCAACGAGCTGGAGATCCTGGAGGCGCACCTGCAGCTTGCGAGCGACCATGGCCTGCTGGTGCTGGTGCACACACCGCACCTGGAGGACAAGCTCAAGGGCACGCGCCTGATCCTCGACGCCATTCGGCGCTTCCCGAAGCTCGATGCTGGCCGCGTCCTCATCGACCACGTGGAGGAGCACACGGCGAAGCTGGTGCTCGACCGCGGCTTCTGGTGCGGCATGACGCTCTATCCGGACACCAAGTGCACGCCGCAGCGCGCGGTGGACATCATCGAGTGCTACGGCAGCGAGCGCATCTGGATGAATTCCGCGGGCGACTGGGGCCACAGCGACCCGATCGCGGTGCCGAAGGCGCAGATGGAGATGCGCCGCCGCGGGCACCTGGAGAGCCTGGTGCGGAAGGTGACGTTCGAGAATCCCGAGCGATTCCTCTCGCAGTCCGGGCGGTTCAGCGCGGCACCGCTCCGTCCCACCGCGCCCGACATCACGCGCTGAGGCAACACGCCATGGAACGCAAGGCACCGCCACCGCACCACGCACCGCACGCCGCGCAGGGGCATCACGCGCACCATGCACATGGGGCGCAACCGGCGCACGACGGTGCGCAGTCCCGCCGTTGGCTGGTGCTGCTGGCGATGACGGGCAGCCTGGCGATGATCTTCGTCGACATGACGGTGGTGGGTGTCGCCCTGCCCCGCATCGGAAGCGCCGTGGGGATGGGCGACACCGAGCAGACATGGATCGTCACGAGCTACCTGCTGACGCTCGCCTCGCTGATGGCGATCGGCGGCCGGATCGGTGACCTGGTGGGCAAGGTGCCAGCCTTCGTTGCCGGCGTGGTGGGTTTCGCGCTGGCAAGCGTGGTCTGCGCCAACGCGCACGACGGCACGCAGATGATCGTTGGCCGCGTGCTCCAGGGGCTTTCCGCATGCCTCATGCAGCCGGCGTCGAGCGCGCTGGTGATCGGCGCCTTCGCGCCGGGCGAGCGCGGCAAGGCGATGGCCGTCTACGTGGGCATCCCGCTCATGTTCATGGCGCTCGGGCCCGCGCTCGGCGGCGTGGTGGTGCAGCGCATGGGCTGGCCATGGGTGTTCTGGCTGAACCTGCCGATCGCGGGTGCCGCGCTGGTGCTGACATTGATCGCCCGCCCGCGCGATGCGCGAAGCACCGACCGCTCGATCGACTGGCTTGGCGGGGTCATGCTCCTGCTCGGGTTGCCGCCCTTCGTCTTCGGCGTGGACCGGCTGGGTTCGGCGGGTCGCGGTGGCCTGGCGGCCATGGCCGATCCGTTGGCGCTCGGCATGCTGGCGTGGGGCGCGGTGGTGATTGCGCTCTTCGTCCGCCGGCAGTGGCGGCATCCGCGCCCCCTGCTTCGCCTGCACCTCTTTGCGGATCATGCGCTGGCCGCCGCCGCCATCACCATCGGCTGCATGCAGTTCGCCATGACCGGGCTGGTGATTGCCGGTTCGCTCTATGCCCAGGACGTGCTCGGCTTCACGCCGACGCAGGCGGGTGCGTCTCTCCTTCCCATGCTCGCCCCCGTCATCCTGGTGGTGCACGTGGCGGGCCGCTGGTACGACCGCTCCGGCGTGCGCGCGCCCGCGTCGTGGGGAACAGCGATGGCCACCGTGGGCATGCTCATCCAGGCGGTCGGTGCGTGGATCCAGAGCTACCCGGTGATGGCCGTGGGCATGTTCATCCTGGGCCTCGGCATTGCCTTCACCATGAGCCCGACGAACACGGATTCACTGAGCCGCGTGCCGCACTCGGAGCGCGGCCAGGTCTCCGGCCTGGTGCAGACGATGCGCCAGGTGGGCGGCAGCCTGGGCGTGGCGGTGGTGGCAGCGACCGTCGCCCTCAGCCTGGGCGCCTTCGAGCGCTCGGAGCCCGGGCTTTCGCATGATTCGGTGCAGCGTCTGCGCACTGACCTGCGCAGTGGCGACGAGGTTGCGATGCGTTCCGCGACGGAGCACCCGGACATCGAGGCGATGCACCGCGCAGTGGCCCATTCCTATGCGGTTGGCTATGTGGTGGCGTCGCTCGGCACGCTTTGCGGGTTCGTGGTGGTGCGGCGGTGGATGAAGCCCGGAAAGGCCGCATCCACCGCTCCGGTTGCCATTCCGGAAGCGTGAGGGGAGATCCCCTCGCTCACTTCGCGGGCTTCGTGCCCGGGACCGTCTGCACGGGATCCGCTTCCACTCGGATGCGGAAGGGATGCGCCGGCAGCTTCGACTGCTCGTCGATCAGGTTGGAGCTGGCGGGATTGTCCTGCCATGCGTAGCGAATCTCCACTGGCTCGGCGACTTCGGCGCTGCGCACCTTGATCCCGGTGGGAGGCAGCAGCATCGCGTCGGCCTGGTGGAAGACGCCGTCCGCACCGGCCACGGCGAAGCCCATCGGCTCCTTGCCGTCACGGGTGGCCAGGCGTCCGCGCTCGGCGTCGAAGTCGATGACGATGCCGTCCGCATCGCGGCGTGCGCTCTTGGTGCGCGGTCCGCGCCATGCCACGTCCTGCTTGCCGTACGCCACCGCAATGGCCCAGCGCGCCAGGCGCTCGCCGACGGAGCGCTTGTCGCGCGGGTGGATGTCGCCGGCGTCGCCGACGTCGATGGTGGTGATGACGCCGGTGTTCGGCGAATTGCGCTCGGTGGCCAGCTGCGAATCGCGCAGGATCGGCCAGATGCCATGGAGCGGCTTCTCCGGATGGAACGGCTGGTATGCGGCCAGGCTCACGATGCCGAACGGCATGTCCGGCTCCTCGAACGCGCCACGCCAGCTGCGGATGGTGAGGGGCAGCAGCGTGCGGTATGCCTCGGCGTCCTCGATGCTGCCGGCGTTGGATTCACCCTGGTACCAGATGGCGCCCTTCACCTTGAGGTCATCGAACGGCGCGATCATGGCGTTGAACATCGATGCGGGATCGCCGTAGCCGGTGCCCGGCGCCTCGTCCTTCGCGGGGCGCGACGGTGGGCTGGCGATGTCCGTGGCGGAGCGGCCGCGGCGGGCCAGCCATTCGCCGGCGAGCGAGATCACTGCATCGCCGCCGGTGGGGCACGTCATCCGCATGGCTTCCGGTCCCGATCCGAAGCCTCCTTCGCCATGGAGATCGAGCATCTCCACCGCGATGGTGCAGGAGCCCTTCTTCACGATCGCGGCGGGCACGCGGTACTTGCGGCCGGTGCCGATGTCACCGATGGTGTTGGCGATGGCGCGTCCGTTGACGAAGACGACGTCCGCGTCGTCGATCGTCCCGAGCTCCACCAGGCAGTCCCTGCCTTCCCACTCCGCAGGGATCTCCACGTTCCTGCGATACCACTCGATCCCGTCGAAATCACGGCGCGAAGCATCCTTGCTCCAGACGATCGGCATCGTGACCACGCTCCACGCTTCCGGTTCCTTCGGTTCTCCTGCGGCAAACCATGCGTCCTTGGCGCCCGGGTCGTCGGCGTTCACCTGGCTCCACCACGCGGTACCGGCCTCCTGGAATCGCTTGCGCGCGATCTCGTTGTCGGCCTGCCGCTCCTTCGGGGAGCGCGAGTACCAGGTGTCGATTGCCTTGCGGAGCTCGGCCACGCGCGATGCGTAGAGCGGGTCGCCGCTCAGCGTGGCGGTATCGGTCCATGGCTCGGCGCGCGTGCCGCCCCAGTTGAGCTCCAGGATGCCGATCGGCACGCCGGTCTCCTTGCGCACGTCGCGGGCGAACCAGAAGGCCACCGCGCCCATGGCCGGCGCGGATTCCGGCGAAAGGACCCTCCACGCCGCATCGACGGTGAATGCCGGGCGGTTGGCGGTGACGTGCGGTGCGCGCAGGAAGCGGATCTGCGGGTCGTTGGCCACGGCCACGCCGGCAGCCAGCTGCTCATTGGTTCCCCCGAGCGTCCATTCCATGTTGCTCTGTCCGCCGGCGATCCAGACATCACCCACCACCACGTCCTTGATGGCGATGGAATTGGCGCCGCGCACTTCGAGGGTCATGGGGTCGGCAGTGCCAACGAGCGCGGCGAATTCGATGACGAAGTTGCCCGTCGCTCCCGCCACCTGCTTGCCGCTGCGGATCATCGCTCCCTTCGCATCGCGAAGTTCCACGGTGACTTCCTCGCCCGGCTGGGCGACGCCCCAGACGCGGACCGGCTGGTTGCGCTGGATGACCATGTGGTCGGTGAAGGCCGCGGGAAGCTTCACGTCGGCGAATGCCGGTGCGGTGCAGAGGGCGGCCAGGAATCCGAGGTGGTGGAGGCGCATAAACGGATGATGCCCGGATCCGGTCGCCGATGCAATATCGTGGCCTCCATGACTTCCCCGAAGCGCCCCTTGATCGGGATCACCGCCGACATCGCCCGCGATGACCAGGGGCGTCCGCGCCACCAGGTCCGGTCCACCTACGTGGATGCGGTGCTGCAGGCGGGTGGCGTTCCGGTGATCCTTCCGGCGGATGCGGGTGCGCGCGCGGAAATGCTGCCGCTGCTCCACGGGGTGGTCATCATCGGGGGTGACGACGTGGACACGCGGCCGTTCGGCATCCCGCTCCACCCGAAGGCGCAGGTCATGGATTCCGCGCGGCAGGAGGCGGAGTTTGCCCTGCTGCGTGCGCTCGACGCGGTGCCGGCGATGCCGGTGCTCGGCATCTGCCTCGGCATGCAGCTGATGGGGGTGCATCGCGGTGCAGAGCTCATCCAGCACCTGGGGGACACGCTGCCGGACGCGGACCGGCACCGCAACGACAGCAAGCATCCGGTGGAGAGCGAGCTCGGCAACGGGCTGGTGGCCAGCTTCCACCACCAGGCGCTCGGTTCCGGGGCGGATTTCCGCGTGATCGGTCGCTCCGACGACGGCGTGATCGAGGCCATCGCGGACCCTGCGCGGCCCTTCTATGTGGGCGTCCAGTGGCATCCGGAGCGGACGGCGGACCCCGTGATGGGCCTCGGGGTGATCCGGCGGCTCGTGGATGCGGCACGGCACGGGTAGGCTGTTTTCATGCTCATTCCCGCCCTGCTCTCGTGCGTCGTCCTCGGTGATGTCCTGGTCCCCGGCATGCCGGCGCCCGCCTTCACGGCCGACGCGTCCATCAAGGGCGCAGAGGTCAAGGCGCTTGCGCCCGGCAAGGTGCACGTGGTCGAGTTCTGGGCAACCTGGTGCGGGCCGTGCATCGGCAGCATGCCGCACCTCACGCAGCTCCAGAAGTCGAACCCCGACGTGACCGTGATCGGCGTCGCTGGCTTCGAGCGCGGCAACGACGTGACGGCCAAGGAGAAGAAGGTGCGCGACTTCATCGCCGCCAAGCCCGAGCGCGCGGACTACACCATCGTGTTCGACGGCGACGGCACCATGGCCAACGAGTGGATGCAGGCGGCCCGCCGCAACAGCATCCCCACCGCGTTCGTCGTCGGCATGGACGGCAAGATCGCGTACATCGGTTCGCCGGATGCCAACCTCGACGCCGCCGTGGCCAAGGCGAAGGGCGCCGCGGCCGCACCGCGCACCGCGAACCAGCCCATGGTGGCAGGGCCGGCCGACGATTCCGGCAACGGCAAGGGTGCGGCGCCCGTGAAGTCGGTGACGGTCACCGCCCCGGAGCGCACCGTCGAGGTGAAGGAAGAGCCCACGGAAGAGCAAGGGACCTCGAAGTCCACGTCCACCAGCACCGAGAGCAAGTCAACGACGGTCAATGGCGTGTCGACCACCGAGACCACCACCGTCGAGACGGTGGTCGAGGTCAAGGATGGCAAGCGCCGGACCACCGTCACCCGTACCACCACGCGCTCGGAAGGCGCGAAGCCGTTGTCGGGGGGTACGTCGAGCGCCGCGTCCACCAGTGCTTCTTCCGGCTCGTCCAGTTCCTCTTCCGGTGGCTCGTCCGGTTCCTCCTCCGGTTCCGGCAACACTCCTCGCTGAATCCGCGTGCTGCCCGCGTACTGCACCAACGTCGTCGCGGGCCGCACGCTCGAGGAGACGTGCAGCAACGTCGAGCGCACCTTCGGCGCGGTCCGCGCGCTGGTTTCGCCGGGCGCACCCTTGCCGATCGGCCTGTGGCTCTCGGCACGCGCCGTCGCGCAGCTCTCGGAATCGATCGATGGGCCGACGGCGCTCCGTGATCGGCTGGCCGCCGTGGGCCTCGAGATCCGCACGCTCAACGCGTTCCCGTACCACCACTTCCACGACGCGGAAGTGAAGGAACGCGTCTACGAGCCGCACTGGGCCGACACACGGCGCGCGCTGTACACGGCGGAATTGGCGGACATGCTGCCGAGCCTGCTCCCGCCGGGCACCGCCACCGCCTCCATCTCCACCGTTCCCCTCGGCTGGCGTGCGCGATTCAGTCTGGAAGGCTGCGGCGCGAGCATCGGGGTGGCAAGCGCGCTCCTGGAGCAGACCGTGCGGCACCTCGCGCGCGTGGAGAATCGGACCGGCGTTCGCGTCACGGTGGACCTGGAGCCGGAGCCGGGGTGCATGCTCGACCGCACCGCCGACGTCACGGGCTTCTTCGAGCATGTCCTGGTGGCCAGGCGCGGTGAACCGGATCCGCGCCGCTACATCGGCGTCTGCCACGACGTCTGCCATGCGGCAGTGATGTTCGAGGACCAGCGCACCGTGCTGCGCGCGTACCGCCATGCAGGCATCCGCGTGAACAAGGTGCAGGTCTCGAGCGCCATCACGGCGGACGGCAGCCCGGAGTCGCTCGCGGTGCTGGCCGGTTTCGCCGAGCCGCGATGGCTGCACCAGACGTGCGTACGCGCACCGGACGGAACCGTTCGCTTCCACGCCGACATCCCGTGGGCGCTCGCCGCGGAACCCGTGGGAGAGTGGCGCACGCATTTCCACGTGCCGGTGTTCGCGGCGCGGCTGGGAGTGCTGGGAACCACGCAGCAAGCCATCGGTGAGTGCCTGGACGAGGTTGCCTCATGGCCCGCCGACGAGCGCCCGCTGGTGGAGCTCGAGACCTACGCATGGGATGCGCTTCCTGACGGCGCGCGCGAGGGAACGGCGCTGGTGGACGGCATCGTGCGCGAGATCCGGTGGTGTGCAGCACGCATGGAATCCGCCGCGGCCGCGGCCGGGAGGTCTGACGCATGAACCGTGGCAACCCCGTGGGCGCATGGCTCGAGATCATGCGCATCTCCAACGCGCCCACCGTCATCACCAACGTGCTGGCCGGGGTGGCGGTCGGCCTCCAGGCGCGGCTTTCCGACATCTCCGTGCCGTTCGGCACGGTGACGCTGGTGGGCGTTGGCACCCTGCTTTCCTACGTTGCCGGCATGATCCTGAACGACGCGTTCGACGTGCGCGTCGATTCCAAGGAGCGTCCGGGCCGGCCGATCCCGTCCGGGCGCATTGCCATGCGGACGGCGCAGTTCGTCGGCGTCGCGATGCTGCTCATCGGCGTGGCGATGCTTGCGTTCGCCTCGCCGGCCACGTTCTTCTGGGCGATCGCCCTGGGCGCGTGCATCCTGGCGTACGACATGCTGCACTCCATCGTGCCGGGATGCTTCGTCCTGATGGCCGCATGCCGCGCGATCGTGGTGGTCATCGCGGCGTTCGCCACGAGCCCCGGCACGGACGGGTCGCTCCTCTGGTGGATCGCCGGCGGCACGTTCGCCTACGTGGCCGCGCTCAGCGTTGCCGCCAAGAACGAGGTGCGCGGCTTCGGCATGGTGGCACGGGTGGCATCGTGGATCCTGCCCGTGGCGGCGTGCGCGCCGCTCGGGATGTGGTTCGTCGAGGGAGTGGCGCCCGAGGGGGCGTTCCTCGTGACGGTGGGGATCGGCGCCATTGCGGTGGCGGTCGTGTCCGTGGTGGCCGGCATCCGGCGCGCGGCCAACGGGGCGGCGCGGTTCGCCGTCCCTGCCGGTGTCTCGATCTGGATCGGGGCCATCCCTACCATCGACGCGGCCACGTGCTTCCTGATCGGCCGGCCGCTCCTGGGGCTCCTCTGCATCGGCCTGTGGGGCATGGCCGGGGCGCTCCGCCCGAGGTACGCCGGCAGCTGAGCCGGCCCTGCCCTTGCTACCATTCCGGCCCGTATGCAGCTCCTCGCCGACACCTCCATGGTCAATTACCTGCCGATCGCCATCGCGCTCGTGATGAGCGTGGTCTTCGCGATCGTCAACGTCGGCGCCAGCCTGCTTCTCGGTCCGGCCCGCGCCGGCGACATCAAGGGTGCCTCGTACGAGTCAGGCATGGAAGCGATCGGCTCCACGCGCAAGCGCTTCAACGTGCGCTTCTTCGTGGTGGCGATGACCTTCCTGCTCTTCGACGTCGAGGTGATCTTCCTCTACCCCTGGGCGGTGGCGTACTCGCAGCTCGAGCCGCAGAGCCCGATGGCGGGCATCTTCCTGGCGCGCATCCTGTTCTTCATCGCCACCAGCGTCATGGCGTACATCTACGCATGGCGCAAGGGCGTGTTCCGCTGGGATTGAGCCACATCCGCCGGGATTGACCCAGCTCACCAACGTTCCGACGCATCCTTGGGGGAAAGCGGCCACGCATCGCTTCGCTGCCCGTTGATGGTGGTGCCGTTCTGGATGCCGGTACGCACGAATTCGAGGAATTCGCAGGGGAACGGGAGCTCTGGCTTCGAGAGTGCGTCGAGCTTGGACGATTCCTCCGGGGTGAGGTTCACCGCCATCGCGCCCATGTTGTCTTCGAGCTGCGCCGTGGTGCGCGCGCCGATGATGGTGCTGGAAACACCGGGGCGGTCCATGGTCCAGCGCAGCGCAACCTGCGCGACGCTGCAGCGCTTCGCGCCGGCAAGTGCGTGCAGCTCGTCGAGCAGCAGGTAGGTGTGCTCGTTCAGGTATTTGCTGTCGGAGCGCACGCGGGTGCTGCCGTCGTCCTTGGGGCGGTTGGCGCGGCTGAACTTCCCGCTGAGGACGCC
>Ga0114967_10001747_pt1 | contig 18220 bp, 15 predicted proteins | sample M_130628_MF_Meta_FD_92639 | JGI IMG/M metagenome (GOLD analysis project Ga0114967, IMG submission 92639) | Freshwater microbial communities from Lake Montjoie, Canada to study carbon cycling - M_130628_MF_MetaG | ecosystem: Environmental > Aquatic > Freshwater > Lake | place: Lake Montjoie... | reverse complement strand
ATAAGTGTTTCTAAAATGCCACTTTAATAATATCTTAGACATAGGAAAGTTGAGATTAGTGCCTATCAAAAAAAGCAAGTGTAGTAGTTTAGATGTTCCTTAGATGATAAGAATTGCTCGTAAGTAAATTTTTTCATTTCCGTTCCATCAGGGTCTTCAGAATGAGACCCTGATGGCATTGAAATTAAACATTATAATACAAAAAATTCAATTCTTTTATTTATGGAATGATAAGGGATTTAGGGCAGGAAAATTTAGTTTCAGATATTGTTTTAAAAATTTAAAGGACGAATAACCGGTTTAAAATGATTGACAAAAACCAGTTGAAATTCATTATATCCTTGCATTTTTTGAGAAAAATTCAAGTTTGACCACTATACTTCTACCGTTTCTTCATCATCAATTCTATTAATAATATCTTTAAGTGTTGCATATTTTTCGACAGAATATGGAATAGTGTCTAAACCCGTAATAAATTTTAGTAAATAATTATATATCCCAATTAAATCACCAGCCAAAATCGCTATCTGCTGTTGTTTGACTGAAAGTAATAACGAAACGCCCAAAATCACCATTACGATTATTTCCATAAAACCAAAATTAAAAGCTTGTTGGTCAGAAATTCGAATTTGCCAGTTTCTTAGTCGCGTATAATGTCTCTTAATGGTTTCAGGATTTTTAGAAGAAATGACATCAACTTGATTTTCAAGTTCATCATTACGGTTTTTGTTTAATCGAATCATTTTTTTTCCATAAACTCGACTCATTAATACAACCGGAATTAGTAAAATTAGACAAACAAGCACTATTGATGGTTCATAAAAATACATCATCACCATCGAGCCAATGATACTATAAATGGCATCTAAAATGAAAACTAAATCGTATTCCAAGAAATCAATTAATTCACGAGTAAGGGTAGAATGTGCCGAAAGTTTGGAAAGGTTTTCTTGTAAATTTCGCTTATTTAGAAAAGTCAAAACCAAAGAATTATAAATATTTGTATAGGTACGAGTGTCGTATCTCATACGAATTGTGCCGACAATCATCCAAGCAAAATGTACCATCAAAAATGCAATTAAGCCTCTATAGTTATGTAGAATCAATCCATTAACGGCTTCTCCCAAAAAATAAGGACGCATCAAAACACCAAGCATTTCGACAGAAAACAATGCGTATGTTATCAGCAAACTGCCTTTGTGCCGTAAAAGGTTTTTTCTAAAGAATGTTGATGGTGCTGACATGATGATAAACTAAAGTAATCAAGACTTCCCCTGATTTTGGTGTTGTTTTTTCTCTCGATAAGTTATGGAATTTCCTTTTATTCCCTCGATAATCCCTTTGCAATTTACACTTTTGCATTGACATTCAAATGATTGAGCGTTCTCATCAAGCAACGTCGAATAATCCAATGTTAACTCCTCTCCTGCTTTTATAAGACGATTTGCTACTACATTTAAGCCATCAAAAGTTGTATTTGCATCGCAACTATGGTTTTGGGGTGCCCATTCTGCAGGATTTTCGTCCCATAATACAAATACTTCACTGCTAATAGGATATGCGTATCGGGCAAAATTTTGTTGAGCTTCGGGTGTCCAATTTTCTATTGCAAATCGTTTGGTGATAATCCTTTGTGAACGCCCTTCACCATTAAAAATCACCTCATTTTTGGCAATATTTATACGAGCATAAATTCCAAAACCCGAAATGGCGTTTTGTCTAACCTCATATTTTTTTTGTTTTCTTCCGAATCTTGCTCTGCCTTCACCAATAATTTTTTTCAAAAAGCCCTCTTGTCCAATGCCATCAAATTTTAAAATGAAATCTGCTGAACCTTCATAACCATCTTTGTAAAAGACCGAACAAGTAAAGTTGATTTCAAGAAAAAAAAGTTCATTTTTATCATTCAACCTAAAATCTAAGCGAGCATAACCTTCCCCATTAAAAGCTTTAAATATTTTTTCAGCAGCATGCTTAAGTTCCTGTTCAATTGCCATATCCTCACATGGTACATTACAATCGGGATGAAGTTCGGAAGTTTTGAGAGCATAGGTTTTAAAAGAGAAATTTTCGGGAAAAATGTATTCGATTGGCTTGAATACTTGGCAAGTTTGGTCCGGATTAGCAGCAACTAACACCGTAAATTCCCTTCCTTCTATGTATTCTTCTACTAAAATTTCATCAAATTCTATCAATAATTCTGCTACTTTTTCGAGCAATTCCTGTTTATTTGTAACTTTTGACCTATCATCAATTCCCAAACTATCACCTGCTTTTTCAGGTTTGATAAACAATGGAAAACGAAGATTTTTTGTGATTTCATCGACATTTTGGAGAGTTTTTACCAATTTAGAAGCAGGAATTTTCACACCTTCACCCCAAGCCACATATTTCATCAACGATTTTGGTGGATCATATAATTGTGGTGTCGGGCCCGTATAAGGTAGGTTTAGCATTTCTAAACTATGAATTACATCAATAGACGGCACTTCCCATTCCAAATATCCTTCACATAAATTGACAAAAATATCGAAATTCTCCTTGCGAAGAGCTTTTAACTGGCTGTAAGTGGTCAATTTATTTAAAAATACGTGTTGAACCGTCTCATTGGGTAGTAAATTGGCAAGGTTACGAGGAGGATCAAAATATTGATAATCAACTTTTGATGTAGAATAATCAGGTTGCAAAACGCATATTTTCATTCAAATTAGTGTATATAAGTTTGATAATCAATATTTTAATTAAAAGTTTTCAGTAATAAACTTTAGACCTTTTTTATGTGCCGTCTAATGGCATCTTCTAAAATTTCGTAGGTTAACTGGGTAAAAGTTTTATTTGAAAAACGCAAAATTGCTCCAATCGATGTAAAATTTTCGTCGGCACTTAGTCCACATTGTGCATTTACTTCCAACACATAACATACCTTAGTATCAGCATCCATCCGAATATCAAGCCGACCGTAACCCATACCACCAACAGCTTTGTATGCTGTAATGCTCAATGTTTGGAGTTTTTCTGTTATTGATTTTTCTACTGGAGCATAATTATACAAAAAACCTTCGTCGGGCATGCGTGTCTCAGTATCGTAGGTTTCCCAAAGGCGGTCAAACGACAAAAAACGTTCATTTTCAGGTAATGATTCATGAAAAACTCGCTCAACAGGAGGATAAAAGATAATCTTTTCAGGGGCATCACATGAGCCAATTAAAAATGTAGTAAACTCTCGGCCTTTGATAAATTTTTCGGCAATCACACCCCCTTCTGTTAAATTCCAACCATGATAGCCTTCTCGTAAAGTTTGTAAACAAACCAAACATTCGGCTTCTGTACTGACAACATTCTTTAGAGAAATCCCCATACTTCCACCAGACACAGCTGGTTTTATGATAAGTGGACTGCCACCCATACGATTAAAAATTCCTTGAATTGAATCGTCATTTTCCAGAATCTCCCACAAAGGTGTGTCAATATTAGCAGCATCAAACGCCTTTTTCATTGGAATTTTCGAAGTTGTTATTTCGTAAAAATGAGCATCTGAACCAGTATAAATTATATCCTTTTCTTTCAACAATTTAATAGCGGAAACACCCAACACCCCGTTTACTTCATCGCCATCGCAAAGATTAATTACCAAAGGTGTTTTATTACCAGATTTTTCGGGAATTGAACAAATAATTTGTTCAAAATCAATTATTTGGACTGGTTGCCACTGCCATTCTACTTGTAATTCTTCAAAAACTTGGGTGTATTCGGTAATACTTTCAGTGAAATCGTAATAATATTGAATATTTGGGTCATCACTTTCGAGAAAAGGCACAAGTACCCAAAATTTGTACTTTTCTTTGAATTTCTTCGAAACCATTATTTATGAGGGATTGATTTTTTGCAGAATAAAATCTGTGAGACGATAAGATATTAGAATATTTATATTTAAAAAATTTGCACCTTGAATCATGTTTAAACAATTTTTATTGCCACAAAAGCAATTGAACGATTGATCCATTTCCCATTCTGTAGATGGATAGAAAAAGGTAAGTTCTTCACCCGCCCGAATGTCTTGAATGGCAACTAATTGCATATGAGTTGTATCAAAAAAAACATTTGGATTACAACTATGATTGATACATTCGAGGTAGGTAGGCAACAGAGAAATATGCTCATTGTCATTGATTTGTACCGTCAAATAATTGGGTTTTTCGTAAATTTCATTAGCTTCAAAATTACTAATCACCGCTCCTTTTAGGAAGTTTTGCTTAACGTGCAAGGCACGGTGCTCAGTAATAACATCACGCCTAATTTCTGCAAAACCTTTTTGAGGTTTAGATAATAAAACTGAATCGTTTTCATTTTCTGGATTGCTCATTAAATTACATTTTGAAAGTTATAATGCTTAGATATCAAAACTAGAAAACGTTTCAATTGAAAATAACTAAAAAGCAATTAAATATTATAAATAACAGAAATAAGGTTTTTCTTAGTTTTTGGTGGATTTTGACAAACTTTTCTTCCAAAGATAGACAGGAATGCCCATCATTAATAATCCTAAACCATAAATTATTGTTTTGACACCTGTACCGATTATGGCGGCAAAGGTGAAAATTAAGGTTGCGATTGACAAAAAAATCAATCTTTTGTGTTCATTCCACTGAAAATTAAGTGATTTTCGCTTTAAAATAACTAATTCGGCAACAGAACAAAAAGCATAGGGAATAAGAGTTGAAAGTGTTGAAAGTAAAATCATATTTTGAAATTGCTTTTGAAGCGTTGCAGAATAATTAAAAAAAATCAAAATAGTTACTAAAATACTTGATAAAATAAGGGCATTTGCTGGTACATTATTTTTGTTTTTTTGTCTAAAAAAGTTAGGGAATAGACCATCATTTGCGACTGCCCAAGGTAATTGCCCTTGCACCAAAATCCAGCCATTGAGCGTCCCTAATGATGAAATGGCAGCAGTGGCGGCAATTATATAGTATAACATATTACCGCCCATCAATTTGGCCGCATCAGCAAAGGGAGAGTTTGAATTTTGCATAATTGATGAAGGCAAAATGCCAATCACAACTGTACAAGCCATAACGAAAACAACTGCCGAAATAATAGTACCAATGATGGTGGCACGAGCAACATTCTTTTTAGGGTTTTTGATTTCAGCAGCTGGAATGGTAGCGGCTTCGATGCCCAAAAATGACCAAAGTGTCAAGGCGGCAGTTTGAAAAAAAGCGTTTGGCAATTGGATGGAACTGGGCTCAACTCTAAAGTTTGATAGTTTAAAAAAAAAGAATCCAAAAGTGCCAATTATTAGAAGGGGAATCAACTTCAAAATAGTGGTTACTAATTGAAAATGAGCCGCTTCTCTAATTCCAAGCAGATTTATCCAAGTAATCAACCAAACGGTCATTATGCATATAGTAGTGGCCAAGATGGCAGAATTTTGCAAAGCTGGAAAAAATGCAGCAAGATTAGACACAAAACCTACAACAATGGCTGCGTTGCCTGTCCAGGTACAAATCCAATAACCCCAAGCCACCAAAAACCCAAAAAAATCGCCAAAAGCATGGCGAGTATAGATATAAGGTCCGCCTGTAAATGGTAATTGCCGACTAAGCCTTCCAAAAGTTAGGGCAATTAAAATAGCACCGATTGTAGAAATCAGCCAACCATACAAGCTAAACTGTCCATAAATTGCAAGGGCAGTTGGCAGTAAGAAAATTCCTGAGCCAACCATGTTACCAGTTACCAAAGCAACTGCTTGTAATAGTGATATTTTATGATTCTTGACCAATTTTAATTATTTAGGGCTTGATTTCAAGTAAGCCAAACACTCAAATTTTAAAATAAACACCTAGTAGTAAATAAAAAACTGTACTTAAATTCTTTTCGGAAAAAGGGGTACTATCGACATTAGAAATAACTTCAGTAATACCATTTGGTAATAATCTTATAGTTTGAGTAGTAGTATAGATTGGATTTTTTGGAAAAACTAGTGTAGGATAAATAGAAACCTCCAATCTCTTATTTTCATAAGTAAATGGAAGGACTAATTCATAATCTAGTAGTTTCATTCTTTTATCTGTAACTGACGTGAATATTTCAACTGTTGATAAATTTGCGTTTTTAGCTTTGTTTAAGTTTTTGAGTGCTTTTCGAGCCGAAAACTCTTCATAAAAATTTAATGTACTAAAGTTTACATCAAAACTTGGATAAATGCTACATTGGCTATTTTTACCAAACTCTATTTTTCGGCTTATTCCAGGGTTGAAAGAAATATCGGTATTACCATTGGTTAAAAAAAGATATCCATTCATATACATTTCAAGTGCACCTAAATTGTACTTTAAATTTGCTCCAATAGTGGAATTTATATTACCAGAAATAATATTTGAACTACCTGCATAAAAGTATTTTGTACCATAAATACCTGCGGATAGTTTCTTGATAATATCAAATTCATATCCAGCATTAAGTTCTAAAAAATCAAAGCCTCTACTTTCATAATCGGTTAAATAATATAAATCGGCATTTATAAAAAAGCCTTTATCATGCGTAAAAGTAATTGAAGGAACCAAATAAGGTATTTTTAATGAATCAGTTCGACCATAGTAAACGTAATTATTCATGTAATTAACACCAGCCTTAATGGTAAAAGGCTTTTTATTAGGTTTTTTTACATTTTGTCCAAATAAATATATATTGACAAATAAAAATAGAAATAATAGTTTGTAATTTTTCATGCTTACTAACTTAAAATAAAACAGTATCTACTTTGTTTAATTTACTTAAACTTAAGAAATTAAACAAAGTAATTTTCAAGTTTTTATAAAAAAATATGACTTTAAAATACTTATTTTTCTAACCGCTAAATATTGAAAACCAAATGTGTTAAACCTTTAAGATAATTCCTCCTTGGTGAGATTGGATCATAATTAATAGCAAGTTAAGAGGCTTGTTACCACACAGGTTGATTTTTGATGATTATATTTAGGTAAGGAAGTACCTCCAATTTATTTTTGAGCAAAGTATCAATGACAAAACGTATGACACATCAGGTATTTTGACCAGATTTAAACTGTCCCGACACCTTTTGTTTTTCCGTTCCATCCGGGTCTTCGGAACGAGACCCTGATGGCATTGGTGTAAGCTAATAGGAAGAATTGTTTTGATCCATTATCAGGATGTCTGAGTTTGATAGACAAATTTCATCAGTGTCCCTGAAAAAGGAGACACTGATGAAACCTAAATGAAGAGTAACTTCATTTCTTTTTAGCTTCTTCGGGATTTGGCATTAATTCCTTTGGCACTTTTGTATTAGGGGCAGAAGAGAAACCACCAACCCAAGCGAATTTATCCAAATTTCCTAAAGCAAAATTAAGTGATTGACCACCACCCATCGAAAGACCCGCAATCGCTCGATTATCTTTATCGGTAAGTGCAGGATATGTTTTTTCGATAAAAGGAATAAGGTCATTTAATAGGTCTTTTTCAAAAGTTGCAAAAGCTTGAACTTTGTCGGGAGCCATAATATTGCCCGATGAACGGTCGTCTTTCATAGCACGTCCATTTGGCATCACGACAATCATTTGTTGAATTTTACCTTCAGCAAAAAGATTATCCAAGATATTTTGTGGATTTGATCCTTTAAACCACTCTAAATGGTCACCACCGATACCGTGAAGGAGATAAAATACTGGATATTTTTTCTTTTTATCGTAGTTTGGCGGTGTATAAACCAATGTTTTACGAGTACTTCCAACGGTTTTGGATTCGTATTGAACCGTATCAATTTTACCTTTGGCTATGCCCATTTTTTCTTGTTCATAACCTTTTGGCATTTCTTTTTCCATTTTTTGTGCGAAAGAAATGAAACTGCACAAAATCAAGAAAGCTAATATAAAATTTTTCATGTGAATAGATTTTTGTAATATATTGTTTTTCAACGATTTAACAAAACCATAACCCCTCTACTTTTGAGAGAGGTTTATTGATAATTATTTAAAAAGCAAAGGAGCCATTGCAAGCAAACTACGTCTCCATGTTTGAAATTCGTGTGCTGTTCCTTCTGAAATATAACCTACGGCATTAAAACCAGTGGTTTTTAATTCTTCCGATGCCTTGCGAATACCTTCAGGGCGTTCTTTGCTCCCGCAACTCAAAAATACTAATTTTGGTTGTGGTTTGTCTTTAAAGTCGGTTGAAGCATAAGTTCCACCACTCAATAAACCGTAGTACGCAAACACATTTGGTTTGTTAAGCGAAATGGTTTTTGTTTCCATTCCACCCATCGAAAGACCCGCCATTGCCCGTTGTTCTTTTTTTGCGATTGTTCTGAAATTAGCATCAACATAAGGAATCAATTCATCAACTAATACAGTTTGGAATGGTTCGATTTTGAATTCTTTCATTTTACCCCATTTTACTTCGTTGGTCATTCCATAAGTATTCACAATTATAAAAGGCTTGATTTTACCTTCGGCAATGAGGTTATCCATAATCAAATTGGCTCTTCCTTGATTCATCCAAGCAGTTTCATCTTCGCCCCAACCGTGTTGTAAGTACAAAACTGGATATTTTCCTTTACCTTTTTCATAACCTGGTGGTGTATAAACAAACGCTCGGCGAGAAGTACCTGTGCTTAGTGATGGAAAAAGAATTTGTTGAACATTTCCGTGAGGAACATTTTTTAGTGCATAGAAATCTTGGTCTGCCGCTGGAATCTCAATGCCACTTTCCCAACGAACTGAACCATAGTAATTTAATGTACCCGGGTCGTTGAATTTGCCCCCGTCTATCTTTACATTATAATAGTGAAAACCTTCGTCCATAGGACCATCAGTAGTTCCCATCCAAGTGCCATCTTCGGCTTTGGTAAGTTTAGTACCACCACGCCCGCCCAAACCTAAACTTACTCTTACACTATCAGCAGCAGGTGCAACGATTTTAAAACGTGCATATCCTTGTGAGTTTACCATTGGATATTCTTGTTGCGGTTGGTTGAGTACAGAAGGCTTGAAATCTTCGACAATGGCAAGCTGTTGAGCTTGTGCAAAGTTGATGCTACTCATAATTGAAGTAGCGAGAAGGCTAATTTTGAGAATGTTTTTCATTTTTTACAGGTTGAATATTAAATTTTATGTTTTTATTTAAATAAAACTGGCAATGTTTCATAGAGGTATTTCTTCACGTTCATTCAAGTATGCCCACCGTCAGTACTTAGTTGGTTTTATCAGTATTTGATATGATATTGGTAAGGCATCACATTTCTTATTAGGTCAGTTTCAAAGAATTTTATTTCGTTCCATCCAATCAAAAAGCGGATTCATCCAACCTTTTTGGCGAAATATAAATCCGTGGTCGCCTTTCGGAAAAATATGCATTTCTACTTCCACTTTGTTTTTGCGTAATTGCTCAAAATATTGAACACTATTATCAACATCCACCACTTTATCGTCGGCGGCGTGGGTTAGCCAAGTAATTGGCGTATTGGCTTTTACATGTAAATCATTAGAAAACAAGTCTTTATCTTCTTGCAAAGGATTTTTACCAATTAGAGCATCACGAGAACCGCCGTGCGTAAGGGCATCTTGCATCGTAATTACTGGATAAACCAAAATCTGAAAGTCAGGTCTAAGATTAGTATTTTGAACGTTCTCTATGTATGATTTTTCAAAATGAGTGGCGGCTGTACTTGCCAAATGGCCGCCTGCACTAAAACCCATTACACCAATTTTACTTTTATCAATGCCATATTTATCAGCATTTTCACGCAAATATTTTATTGACTGTTGTACATCTTGCAGGGGTCCGATTTTCTTATCTTGCATAATTTCATCGTTCGGCAAACGATATTTTAGCACAAAAGCTGAAATGCCTTTTTCTACCAAACTTTTGGCAGTTCCCAGTCCTTCTCCGTTATAGACAATAACTCCGTAACCACCGCCAGCAATCACAATTATGGCAGTACCGTTAGGTTTTTCGGGTTTTATATATTCAAGGGTTGGGTTTGTAATTCCTTTAATTATTCCGCTTTCTGCACCGGACTCTATTACGCTTGACGGCTTAGAATTTGGTACGCCGTTTGGATAAAGATTGATTTTCTCCTGCGAAAAAGTAGAAAATCCACAGAAAAGTGCGGTAATTATGAGTAATTTAGTTTTCATTTTTTCGAGAAATATTTCTACTTATTTTTTAGAATACTGCATTAAGGCTTCAGCATAACGTTTGCCAAACTCACGCACACCTGCTGAGTCGAAATGTAAACCATCTTTGGCAGCAGAAAGACCATTAGACGACACCACCACAGCATTAGGAATTGATTGTGGAAGTGTGGCAATGATTGCATTATGGCTAGCACATTTGCCTCCTTGCTCGGCAACCACCAATTCACCAGCTAACAAAGGAATAGAATTTGGGGAAATACCTAAATCTGCTAGAATATCATCATAAATCTTTTTCACTTGAGCTGGCCAAGTTTTATCGCCAGTATTCGACTCGCCTTGATGAAGCAAAATCCCTTTAATTACCCCTGATTTTTGGGCAATTTTTGCCATTTCAATCAATCTTTCATAAGGATTTCCACCGTAAGAATTGGCCATATTTATCATCCAAGGTCTTTCTTTGGCCGATGAATCAAGATAGGTTTTGTATTTTACTTTATCAAAAATCTCAATTTTACTTCCTGCCACAGCCACATGAACCAAGCCGATAGATTGATTTTGAGGCATATTCTGAATCATCGTGCGACCAAAATAATCTGCTGGAGAAAGGCGAGTATCACAACGGCAAAGTGGTGGTTTGGCCGTGTACCATTGTCCTTTTTTACGGTCAAGTTTTGGGCAATCTAAGGCCTCCAAAATTTTGAAACGACTGTCGATATTTATGGTATCTTGGGCTTCAATACGAGTTGCACCTTCCATATTTGACTGACCAATGCAGAGATAAATATGAAAGTTTGGGTCTTGAGCGAAAGAATTGCCAATCAACATAAATAAGCTAATTGTAAGCAGTATTTTTTTCATTGTTTTGGATAGAATTTTATTTTTCTGAAATTTTATCTTTGATTCTGAAATAGTCAAAGTCGGCAAAGCCACCAATATTTTTAGTTGCATAATTGAAAAGGCTAAATCTATATCCCATAAAATGCGGTAATGTATATGGCATTTTTTGAGGTTCTCCTATCTTAGTCCATGATTTTCCGTCGAGACTATAAAAGAAATGAGCAATGTCTACTCGGTCTTTGAAATTACATTCAGCTTTGAGGAAAACGGTATTTTGTGCTAATGAAACTTTCTCTATTTCAACAGCTTTACCTGCTTTTGTGCTTACCATGATAATAGATTTTGTGCCACTTTCAATTTTTACGCCCACAAATCCATAATTTTTTTGAAGTAAACCCAATCCCGCTATGTCACCCTCTTTCATTTTTGAGGCATCTAAAACAATAGAACCTGTACTTTCGGGCCCAACAGTACGCTGCGTAAGTGTATTTTTTGCCGATACAAAGGAGGTGTCAATTCTACCCGTTTTCAGTCGAAGAAAGCCTTTTCGTTCAGAAACTGACCAAAGCGAATTATCAGGATTATGATTCCATTGCCAAACCAAAGGTAGAGCAGATTCTCCCTTTTTTCGAGAAAATTCATCTGAATTTACAAGGTTTGGAATTAAACTTTTATTAGCTGGAAGATTCAAAGTCATTGGTACTTTCCCGTTTTCTCCCAGAATAGGCCAACCATCTTTCCACTCGACAGGGACTAAATACGGGATTCTCCCCACGCTGCCATTATCACGAAAAAGGTAGGAAAACCAACGTCCATCAGGTGTGTCAATCAAGCCACCTTGTGCCACACCTAAATCTTGTAAACCAATTTTTCCTTCCCAAGAGCCAGTTATTTTATCGGCACGATGAATGATTACTGTTCGCATTCCACCTCGCGGCCAACAGATATTGAACAGGTAATATTTGCCATCTTTTTTGAAAAGCTGCGAGCCTTCTGCACTCAACATAATTTTATCTCCAGCTGGAGCAGAAGCATTTTCTATCAAAACTTTTTCTTTAACATCTTCTACTGGTCCACTTAGATCTGATTTTAATTCTAAAATTTTGAGTTTTCCAACTCCGTAAATCATATATATTTTACCATCGTCATCGAAGTAAATGGTGTGGTCGTGGTAGGCTGGTTTAAATGTTTTTTCTTGCCAAGGACCTTTGATATTTTTTGCCGTATAAATATGTGTTTTGCCCGATGTGGAGGCAAAAGTGCTAACTATAAATTCACCATTATGATACCTAATGCAACTCGCCCAAGAGCCTCGACCATAGGTATTTTGGCCATTATTGAGGTTCATGGCGTCGTTTTCTACCAATCTTTCATAGCAATAACTTTCCAGCTTCCAGTTTACCAAATCTTTTGAACTCATAATCGGTAAACCTGGACTCATGTGCATGGTGGTGCTACTCATATAATAAGTATCGTCCACACGAATCATCGACAAATCAGGCACATCGGCATGGATGATAGGGTTGATAGCCATCTGCTTTTGGGCAAAGCTTTCTTCGCCCAAAAGCAGAAAGAGGAATATTATGATACCCAATAATTTACTTTTCATTTTTCGAAAAATCTTTTTAGATATGGTTTTAAATACCGTTATTTTTGTAAAAAAACCCTTTAACAGCAATTATCAAATTACTTCAAAACTGCATCATTGCCACTATATTTCAAATACTTAAATGTTGCGTTATTATCTGATTTTTCGCCATTTGAAGTGGCGTACATCGCATATACACAACCTACAAAACCACCTGAAAACTTCGTAGAAAGGTGCTTTCCGTCTTGATTCTCAGCCAAAACTTTGAAATCTTTGCCATTTTCAGATACAGCAAAATCACATTTGTCACCTTTTGTAGCTATTCGCAAAACTAATTTTCCGTTGCCGATTAGCAGGGTATTAATTAATTCTACCTCTTTTTTGCGGTGAACACTCTTGTATAATTCTACCTGTGTTTTACCGTCTTTGATAGATTTTGCCAAAAAGTAAAAATGGCTTTCGTCTTGATATATTACTAAACCCGCCTTCTCATTTTCTGATTTTGGCGAAAAATTAAGTTCGGTTTCTGCCGAGCTTGTTAAATGTTGCTGACGCTTGCCTACAAATGATGGATTACCCAATTCAGTAATCGTTTCGGGTTTTAGTTTAAGCGTTAGTCCACTTTTTGAGGTTTTGAATGAACTACTATCCACCGTTCGCAAGTGCATCATCGAAAGATCTAGACCTTTATCAAACTTCATGGTATAATCAAAATTGCCATTTTGAGGCAAAGCACCCTTTTGTTTTACTTCTTTTATGTTCGTTTTGTATTTGTATTCGATAACTTTTTCGCCGTGTTCAATCATCGGCCAGTCGTTTATCCAGGTAAGCGGAGCAATGAACATTTCGCGACCAGTATTGTAATAATCGCCTTCGTAGGGGCGAACTGCTAAGAAAATTGAATACCAATTGCCGTCTGGGCCTTCGATAAATTGAGCGTGTCCAGCCGAAGTAATTGGATTTGGACGGTCTGCTGGTAAACTTCTTTGGGTCAACACCGGATTTCCTTCATAAGGCACATAAGGTCCCCAAATATCTTTGCTACGCAAGGCTACTTGTGAGTGATTGACTGAAGTTCCGCCTTCGGCACAATATAAAATATACCAATCGTTACGTTTCAAAATGTGTGGCCCTTCAATCCAAACTGGTTTTTTGGTAATATCAACACCGCCATTTATCAATTGCTTTTTATCGCCAATAGTTTTTAAGTTTTTGTAATCAAACTCATACATTTGCACCGTGCGGTGGCCAGGGTAAAGTGGCTTATTATCAGGTGCATCGCTGTTGTAAATTACATAAGCTTTATCAGTTGTTTCATCAAAATAAATGGAAGGGTCGATACCACGAACTTGGGTCATTTTTACAGGGTTGCTCCACGGACCAGCTGGATTAGTGGCCGTAACCACAAAGTTTCCGTCATGGTCAATATCAGTACAGGTAACGTAGTAAATTCCTTTATAATAAGTAATGGCAGGAGCAAAAAGCCCACGGCTCATACGCTCACCCATAAAATCCATCTGAGAAGGACGGGTGATTACATTCCCTATTTGTTTCCAGTTTTTTAAATCACGGCTGTGCATGATGGGCAAACCCGGAAAATATGAAAAAGTAGAATGAACAGAATAATAATCTGCCCCAACTTTTACAATACTTGGGTCAGGATAAAAGCCTGTTAAGATTGGATTAGTTAGCGTTACTTGTGCAGTGGCAACATTCATCGAAAACCATAAAAAGGCTATGCCACAAATTTTTGATACTATTTTTAACATTGTAATATTTGTTTAATTTGTTAGTTTTTGAAGCGATAAGGTATTAGCCCAAGTGCAGCCAAAATTTCCATCTTGTAGTTTCGCACACCAATTTACTTTCCAGCCCATGCTCCAACTTGTCGAGACATCGCCATGATAAATTAATGAGTTTTTAGAAGCCTCAAAGAGTTCGGGTGTGCAATAAACTGAAATCTGATTGGATGGAAAAAGACAGTTTATAGGCGAAATACGGTGATTTTTATAGTTAGGATTGTCGATATCATCCAAGCATTTTTGGCGTTGATTATGCTGCCTGATGTGCATTGAAAGTGATTTATGTAAAAAAAATTGAGAAAGTCGTTAAACGAAGCATCTTTTTTAAGAATTTTGGCTGCATTTATTACTTTGCTTTCAACGATAAGGTTTTTAATGGTTTCGGAATAGTTTTAGGGTTAATTATCAGACCTTTACAAATGCTTTGTGTTAGAGAAAACTAAATTTGCGACCGCTCTAATATTACGTCATACGACGCTAAGCCAGCCAGTCAATCTATCCCACCAACTTTATTGAAAAAATTGAATTGCCGTAAGTAAATTTGCACGGAAAAATCTAAAAAAGCAAACGAGTGCAGAAATAATGTGAATGTCGGGAAAAAGTGGTGAAACTACCAAGCATTGAAAATGTCGAAGATTAACTTTGAGAGCAGAAAATTCAAAAAATAGAGTAGGAGAGATTTGTCCTGTCGCTCGAAAATATACGTTTGATTATTTAAAAAATCAGCGAACTTTGAACGTCGAAAATGACTTTGAGCTTAATTCTTGTATAAATTGAAAATTCTTTCAATCTAAAATCTTGGATTTGCCTAGAAATTTATCTTTTACCAAAATTTACGAAGAACCTTCAATGACTGAAATAGACAATATTTAAAAAAACTAAAATTTTACACAATCATAATAGGTTATAAGACCGACTTGTTATTTAAGTTTACTATAATTGTTGTTAAATTATAATTAGAATAATATTTATATGAAATTATTTTTATTTATGTTACTCAGTTTGGCAAATATTTCAGTTTTTGCCCAAGTGAAAGAAAAGAAAATTTTGGAAGTGCCTGGCCGTGACCAATACGCACAGATAAATTTAAACGGTACTACTGTTTTGCCAAGTGGTCGTTGGGTACGACCTGCTGGCAATGTGGTGCGAATCACGAATGACCCTTTTGGCATGAGTCTGTCGCCAGATGGGGAAAAAGCCGTAACCATACACAATGGCGTATTTACCATCATTAATTTGGAGAACTTGGGAACAACAAGAATTCCTTCGTACGAAGAAAAAGCGAAGCCTTTGGGTGAAAGCTCGTTTATTGGCGTGGCCTTTGCGGACGATAATAACACGCTTTACCTGAGTGGCGGCGACAATGGGGCTGTGCTCGTTTATGATATTTCAGCTAAAAAAATGGTAGATTCTATTTCACTCAATGGTACAGTTGATGGAATAAAATACGTAGATAGTTTTACGTCTGATTTGCTCTTTAATAAAGATGAGTTGCTTGTTTTAGATAGAGGAAATTTCAGGTTGGTGAGGTACGATTTGAAAACTAAAACCTTAAAAAAATCAATCGATGTAGGTCGCCAGCCATTTGGATTGGCTTTGAGCAAAGACAAAAAAATGGCGTTTGTGGCTAATGTAGGTATGTATGCGTACCCGATGGTCGAAGGAATTAACGAAAAGAATTATAACGAAAAGCTCATTTCTAGGCATCCGTATGGCGATAATACCAAGGAATCAATCAATGGTACGACTGTTGACGGGCAATTTGCCCCAGGTGTGGGCAGTCCTTTGTCACCCGAGGCCATGAGTATTTTTTCAATAGATTTGAACACGAATAAAGTTGTTGACAAGTTCAAGACGGGGTATCAAATTGGCGAAATGATTGAGGGAACAGAAGTGGTTGGCGGGGCAAGTCCTAATTCAATTGCAGTGGGCAGTAAATACATTTACGTAAGCAATGCCACTAACGATAATATTTCAGTTATTGACTACAATGCCCATAAAATTGTAACCCATATTCCTATCAGTATAGACAAAAGAATTGACAAATATAGAGGTGCTTTACCCTTTGGTATTACGCTAAGTATAGACGAAAAAACGCTTTATGTTGCATTATTGGGCATGAATGCGATTGCTGTGGTAGATGTGAATTCAAAGAAAACTATTGGACTTATCCCTTCTGGCTGGGGCCCTACGCGAGTTTTACTTTCCCCCGATGAAACAAATATTTATGCTATTACCTGCCGTGGATTAGGTGCTGGGCCTAATGGAGGTAAAGGTTTTGTAGCACCACCCCAAGGAACCTATGTCGGGAATATTCAACTGGGGACATTTCAAAAAATACCTATGCCGGATGTTGCTACTTTAAAAACGTATACGCAACAAACCATTTCAAATACATTTACAGAAAAAACAAAAAAGGTAGATAATAATCCTTTGCCAATTGACCCTTCCGCTGGAAATAGCCCAATCAAACATATCGTTTATATTACCAAAGAAAACAGGACTTACGATGAAGTGTTTGGTCAACTCAAAACGGGTAAAGGCGATTCTACTTTGGCAAGATTTGGGGTGAATTGTGAATATACGCTACCTGATAGTTTAAGAGGAAAATTTCCACAAATGAAAGTTACCCCCAACCACCATAAAATTGCCAAAACCTTTGCTTTTAGCGATAATTTTTATTGCGATAGCGATGCCTCTATCCACGGTCACCACTGGATGATGGGCGTAATACCCAACGAATGGGTAGAAGCCAACTCAAGCGTTGATAAAACCGCAAAATACTTCAGCACTGCTGCAGGAAGGCGTTTTCCAGGCTCAACAGGAAGCATGGATCCAGAGGATTATGCTGAAAAAGGTGGCATTTGGGAAGCAATGGAAAGGAAAAATGTATCCTTTTATAATTTTGGTGAAGCGAACGAAACCGCTCACGTAAGAGAAACTTGGGCAGATACTGCCACTGGTGCGGGGCATGGAGTGATGGTACCGATGCAAAAGGCATTGTATAGCCGCACTAGCCATAATTATGCAGGATATAATACCAATATTCCTGACCAATTTAGGATGAACCAATTTGAGGAAGAGTTTTCTAAAATGTGGTTGAAGGGAAAAGAAAAAATGCCATCGCTGGTTACAGTACAAATTCCTAATGACCATACTTCAGACCCACGCCCTAAAGACGGTTACGATACAAGAGCCTCGTTTGTAGCTGATAATGACTTGGCGGTGGGTCGTATTTTGCATTTTCTTTCAAGAACACCCTATTGGAAAAATATGCTGGTAATCATCACTGAAGACGACCCGCAAGGGGGTGTTGACCACATTGATGCCCATAGATCTGTACTCATGCTCGCTGGACCTTATGTCAAAAAAGGGTATGTGAGCAATACACACGCCAACTTTGGCTCTATTCTGAAAACTATTTACAACATTCTGAAAGTGCCTTATGTAAATCAATACGATGTAACAGCGTCGTTAATTCAGGATTTTTTTACGCCAACTCCCGATTTTGCACCATACACCTTAGAAACGCACGACCCGAGGGTTTTTGATGTGGAAAAATCTATGAAAATATACAAGCGAAACATCGACTGGCGAAAAATCATGAAAGGCCCAGAAATGGATGATGTGAAGGAAATAAAGGAGAATTTTAAAAAGAGATGACGTTTATAAGTAGGTTTTTAAAGTAATTTATATCAGAATTTAAAGTATTATCACTTTTGGCAAACCAATCATAAAATTGACTTTTAGAATTTATTAAACAATTACATTCCATTCAAATTTCTAATTACTCAACCGAAACGTCTTTGAAAAGCTGAGTAAATATTTATCTTATT
>Ga0114967_10001744_pt1 | contig 18224 bp, 15 predicted proteins | sample M_130628_MF_Meta_FD_92639 | JGI IMG/M metagenome (GOLD analysis project Ga0114967, IMG submission 92639) | Freshwater microbial communities from Lake Montjoie, Canada to study carbon cycling - M_130628_MF_MetaG | ecosystem: Environmental > Aquatic > Freshwater > Lake | place: Lake Montjoie... | reverse complement strand
GCCATGGAAGTCATTGCCGGCGTAAGAACCATCCGTAAGGACAAGAATATAGCCATGAAAGATGCGGTGGATTTGAAAGTGGTGAACCATGAGGGCGCCTCTGTTTATTTTGATGCCGTGATTATGAAGTTGGGCAACCTCTCCAGCCTTGACTACATTACCGACAAAATCGATGGAGCCTTAACCTACCGCGTTAAATCGAATGAATACTTTATCCCGGTTTCTGGGAATATTGATATAGCCGCTGAGATCGCTAAGTTGGCCGAAGAGCTTAAGTACACCCAAGGCTTCCTTAGAAGTGTACAAGGCAAATTGGCTAATGAGAAATTTGTCGCGGGTGCTCCGCCGCAGGTTCTTGAGAACGAGCGCAAGAAGGAGGCTGATGCTTTGGCAAAGATTGCTACGATAGAGCAGAGTTTGGCGAGCTTACAATAAAAAAGAAAAACCCGTTTCGATGAAACGGGTTTTTTTATGCTAGGTTGTTTTACTTAGAATTTAAATCCTAGTTTAAAATACAGCGTATTCATTTGGTCGATGCGTTGTTCGACGTCATTTTTCTTCATTTTGGTAAATTCGCTTTGATTTTCCAATCCTAGTCCGATATTTAAGGCATCGGTTAAGACAAATTTGACTCCTATTGCCGTTGCTAAACCGAAGTTCCATCCAAGGTTATGGGTATCGGAATTGCCTGTAACGGTCTCTAATTCTTGTTTGAGGAGTGTATTAGCGTACACGCCTAGTCCTAGGGAAAAGAACATTTTCGGGTCGGTTGGCTCCGTTCCGTGAAACAGATTGTAATCCCCTGTGAATCTGACGGGGATTTGTAAATAGGAATTTCTTATGCTAGCCGTATTGCCCGCTATGGTAGGGTTAGCATCCAATTGTAACAATCCAATTCCACTGGCCACGCTCCATCGGGGGCTCATTTTATAGGCCAGCATGAGGTCGCTTCCGTTTACATTACCATTTAGTGGTACATTGTTGGATTGTTTTATTCGGGCGAAACCTAATTTGCCATTGATTACGAATTCGAATTTGCTTTCTTTCTTTTCTGGCGCAGTTTGCGCGATGGCTGCTACCGACAAGATTACAGCTAGTGCGGTTAGAAATTGTTTTTTCATATGGGTTCTTTTGCTTGTTTTGGACGAAAATAGGAATAAATGTAAGTAGCTGTCCCTACCTTAACATTTCCTTAAAAAAAAAATCCCGCTGGACGACAGCAGGATTTCTTATTTATGTTGGTTTTGCTCTTAGAATTGCTCTCTTCCAGCGAAGTGGAATGCGCTTTCGATTGCAGCGTTTTCATCTGAATCAGAACCGTGCACGGCATTTTCTCCGATTGAAGTTGCGTATTTTTTACGGATGGTACCTTCGGCAGCGTCTGCTGGGTTAGTCGATCCAATTAAGGTTCTGAATTCTTCTACTGCATTTTCTTTTTCTAAGATCGCGGCTACGATTGGACCACGAGTCATGAATTCTACTAACTCACCAAAGAAGGGACGAGCGCTGTGCACTGCGTAGAATTTTTGAGCATCTGCTACAGTTAATTGCGTTAATTTCATTGCTACGATTCTGAAACCACCTTCAGTAATCATATTTAAAATTCCACCGATGTGTCCGTTTTCAACACCATCGGGTTTAATCATGGTAAAAGTTCTATTCGTTGCCATTTTATTTGTTTTATTTTTAATTTGGGTGCAAAAATAAGGTTTTTAAATGATTATAAAAAACGGATTGATTATCAATTTCGTTAATTTTTGCCAAGGAAGGCGCGCTAATCGGTCGGCTATAGGACGATAAGGGCGAATTGTGTTGCTAGCGGGTCTAATTCTTCGATAATTTGATCTACTAGGGAGGCACCGTGTTCGAGGTAGAATTCGGCAAAGTTGGCTTTTCGCTCTTGTAGTGATTCGCTTGGGAACAGTTCCTTTTGCAATTGGAGTATGCGTTCTAGTTTTTCGGAATAGATTCTTTTTTCTGCTTTTAGCAGGCGTTTTTCTAGGTTTTCTAGTCCTTTCAGTTGTTTGCTTTCTTGCGCATTGACCGCGCCGGTAAACGATTTGTCGGTTTGCTCCGCCATATCCTTTAATCGGTTGAATTGCTGTTTTAGCGCTTCTTTTTGAGCCGTGAAATCAAGGTTAAATTTGGAGTACTCGGCTGTTTTATGGTTGAATAAGGCTTGGGGTTTGCTGAATAAATCGGCCCAACTTAATTCCAATTTATCGGCCTTTTCCACTTGCTTGTGGGTGGCCAGTAACGCAGAATTTCGCAGCAATAGCATTGGGAAGGGAACGTTAAACGCTTCGAAGTTGGCTTTGAGTTGGAGCCAATACGCTAATTCGCCGCCACCGCCGATATAACATAGGTTGGGCAAAATCACCTCTTGATACAACGGTCTGAGGATAACGTTAGGGCTGAACTTCTCTGGGTTTGTCTCTAACAACGTTAGGATTTCCTGTTCGGTAAACGATAGTTGGGTATTGTTCACTTTAAACTGTTCGTTCTCCCAAATGATGCGTTCTCTGAGTTGGTCTTCGATATAAAAGAGGTTGATTTCTCTGGGGTTGACTTGGATGCTATAGTTTTGCTGGAGCCCTTCGTTAGTCTTGGAGACGGTTTCGAACGAAGTTCTTTGCAGTAATTCTTTTTTGAGCTGCGGCTGGAAGCCTTGTTTTAATTCCGCTACGTCTGCGTCTAGTATTACTAGGCCTTGGTCTCCAAAGAGCTGGTTTGCCAAATAGCGCGTAGCATCGGCTAAATTGTCGTGTTTTAGGTAGCTGTTTTCGAATAAGTTTTTGAGGGCCATTGCGTTTTGACCAGGGCCAAGTTGCTCTGCAAACACCTTATAGACGTCCTCTAAACCTTCTGTGTTCAACCTGCCTACGGGGCCGTTACTCTCCTTAATCCACTTAATTTTATTTGTTTTGAAATGGAAATAATTGATTTCCTCGAAGTCGTGGTCTTCGGTTGCCATCCAATAGATGGGCACGAAGGTGTAGGAAGGGTAAGCGTTTTTTAGCTGTTTGCACAAGTTGAGTGTGCTGATGATTTTGTATAAAAAATAGAGGGGTCCGGTGAACAAGTTGAGTTGGTGCCCGGTGGTTACTGTAAACGTATTCTCGTGTGCTAACGCTTTTATATGGCTTAGTGTTGCTTCGGAAGCCGTTAGCTTTTGGTATTGTTTTTCCAGTGCTTTTACTAAGACTGTTCTGTTGTTACTTGGGAAACTGGCTTGTTTTTCGGCTAGTTGCTCTTTGAAATTTGGTAGGGTTGGGTATCGATGGTACAGCGCCTTTAGTTCGGGTTTTTGGTCCAAATAATCTTGGATTAGTGGAGAAAAGTAGCCCGATTCTTGGTAGCTGATACAATCTTTTGGCATGAGTACGACGGATTATGGGTTGGTTACAAAGCTTCCGTAAATGTAGTCATCTCCTAAGTAAAAGGTGTTGTTGCCTTTTTTAAACGTTACTTTTTTGAAGTGGATGGTATGTTGGAATCCAGCACCTAAGGTGGTCGTACTTACTTCGATTATTCCGCTTTCTGCGGTTACGCCTGCTACGGCAGTCCAATCTTGTGACAAGGTAGGAGTGGCAGGTACCGTTGTTGCGCAAAAATAGGCATCGGTTACGGAATTGGAAAACTGTTTGTAGTTCAGTTTGTGGGTCGCATCGATTAGTGCGGTGCGGGGTGTTGTTGTCACTTCGTTGGCAAAAAGTGTCGGGAAATTGTCGGCTACATCGAGGATCATGGCTTCGCTGGTACCGAAGTTGAAAATGCGATTGTCGCAAGAGCTTTGGGCAACTTGATCGTCAAATCCCAATGCTGGTGGTGTTGCCGTAACCGTATAATTACCAAAGGAGAACATGCCGTTACCATCGCCGTAGAGTTGGGTACTGCCATCCGGTTTTAGGAAGGTGGTGTTTTTGAGTGCGAGGTAGTATTTGTATCCTGTAATTTTTGTTTGATTGGTCGTTGCATCCGTAACGGTGTAGATAGGCGTCACGGTCATTTGGATAATTCCGGCCGTTGCGTTCCATTCCTCTTGGAGGTTGGGCAGCCCATCAGGAACGGTGGGGCAAAGGTTATCGGAAGTAACGGTGCCACTGTATTTACGGTAGACTACGTTTATGGATCCGGTGATGGGAATTTCAATTGGAGCCCCTGTTAGCGTTGGTTCCGTGGTGAAATAGGAACTTGGGATTTCCATAAAAAGCATTTCGTTGTTTTTTACTTTGTAGAACACATCTTTGAGTCCGCATTTTAATACGTTTCCTTCGGAGAAATCAATGGCATCTACCGTTAGATTACCGTCATCGCAGGCGTTGATAATCAATAATAGGGAGAGTAAGCTTATAATACGTTTCATTATGATTCTAAATTTTTAGCAAAAATAAGTTTTTTATGGTATTAAAATTATCCTTTTATCATTTAATTAGAAGTGTAACTTTTTATATTTGCAGCATGAAAAACGTTTATTTAGATAATGCAGCCACGACTTCTATTCGTCAAGAAGTGATTGATGAAATGGTACACGTGATGCAGACCGAATATGGTAATCCTTCTTCTACACACAGTATTGGTAGGAGTGCCAAGGCTGTGATGGAACATGCGCGCAAGACCGTAGCGAAGCAGTTGCATTGCACGGCCTCTGAAATTGTATTTACTTCTAGTGCTACGGAGGCGACCAACTGGATTTTGCGCAGTGCGGTGAAGGATTATGGCGTAAAGCGCATCATTACCTCCAAGGTAGAACACCATGCTACTTTGTATACCGTAAAGGCATTGCAGGAAGAGTTTGGCCTAACCGTAGACTATGTTGGCGTTCATCCCGATGGCAGTTTGAAATACGATCAATTGCAAGAATTATTGGCGGCAGCGGATGCTACCTTAGTTTCTTTGATGCATGTGAATAATGAGACGGGTGTGGTGCATGATGTTGAAAAAATAGGAGCACTTTGCCGACAAGTCAATGCGCTCTTTCATTGTGATACGGTTCAATCTGTGGGTAAATCCGAATTGAATTTGCAAGAGTTGCCTTTGGATTTTGTCGTAGCCAGTGCTCACAAGTTCCATGGACCGAAGGGAATCGGATTTGCTTATGTGCGCAAGGGTTTGGTATTGCAACCCATATTGTTTGGAGGCGAGCAGGAGAAGGGATGGCGTGCTGGAACAGAATCGGTTCATCAAATTGCAGGTATGGCCAAAGCCTTGGAATTGGCTTACACCCATTTAGAAGAAGACCGTGCGGTTATTGCAGGTTTGAAGTCCTACTGTTGGGAACAAATACAAAAAGTATTTCCGGAGGCAACGATTAATGGCGCTTCGACCTTTTACAATATCTTGAATGTGGTATTGCCGATTGATGAAAGTAAAACGCCGATGTTGTTGTTCAGTTTGGATATGAAGGGAATTGCGTTGTCACGCGGCAGTGCTTGTCAGAGCGGTAGTGCTAAGCCTTCCCATGTACTGGCTGAGATGTTGACCGAAGATGAGTTGAAGAAACCTAGTTTGCGCATTTCTTTTAGTCATTACAATACTAGAGCGGATATTGATTATTTCATTGAAGTTTTACAATCCATATAAAAAAAGCCCCGATAGTATCGGGGCTTTTTTTATTTTACTAAAACCATGTACTGCCATGGTTTGAGGTCAAAGGTATCGTCGCCTTTTAGTTCGATTTTCGCAGCAGAGAAGAGTTCGCTATAGCTTCCCTTTTGGTATTTGCTATCCAATTTCACTGTGGCAGGTTTGTCGCTGTAATTAATCACCGTAATTACTTTGTCGGTCCCTTTGGTACGGGAGAACGAAAGGACTTGATCCATTTTATCGTTATAGATGCGCACCATTACGCCACCCTCTTTACCGTTCCATAGGGCATGGTTTCGGTGTTTTAGGTCGAATAGGGTTTTGAATAAGGATTCGTAGGGCATTTTGCTCCAATCGATTTGGTCTTTGTCGAAGAATTTAAGCGAGCGGTCTAAGCCGGCTTCTTGGCCACCGTATACGAGTGGCATTCCGTTTACCGTGCCGCAAAAGACGATCGATGCTTTTAGGCCTTCACCGAAATTAGCCACCATATTTCCGTTCCAAGAATTCATATCGTGGTTGTCTGTAAAGACCATGCGGTAGCCGTCTCTAGGGAAGGTGCTGACGTCGTGTGCCATGTATTCTACGAGTCCGCCCATGCTCTTCTTGTCACGGGTTACCGCGGCCATTTTGTCCCAAAGGGTCCAAGAGTAGGTCATGTCGAAGGCTTTTTTATGTAAGTCTCGGGATTCCCATTCGCCCAACATGAACACCGGTTTTACGGCATCCATTTCGGCACGCGCATTGTCCCAGAAATCGGTTGGAATAAACCCGGCAGTATCACAACGGTAGCCGTCAATATCAAAATCTTTCACCCAATATACTAGGGCTTCGGTCATGTATTTGCGCAGTTCCGGTTTTTCGTAATCGAAATCAATCACGTCGTCCCAGTCGTACCATGGGGTAGGTTGGAAGTGGCCTTCTTCGGTTTTAGTGTACCAGTCGGGGTGGTCTTTGGCCAATGGATTATCCCAAGCGGAGTGGTTAGCGACCCAGTCTACGATTACGTGCATGCCCATGCTGTGGATTTTATCCACTAGGTGTTTGAAATCGGCTTTCGTTCCGAATTCGGGATTGATGCCGTAGTAATCTTTTACGGAATAGTAGCTGCCTAGTGTTCCTTTGCGTTTTTCTTTTCCGATGGGGTGGATGGGCATAAGCCAAATGATGTCAATTCCCATTTTTTTGATGCGGGGGAGGTGTGCTTCGAAGGCTTTGAAGGTTCCCTCGGGAGTGAATTGGCGTACATTAACTTCGTATATGGTAGCGTTTTTGCTCCACTCAGGGTGTTTCAGTTCTACGTATTCTTTGGGTTGGTATCGTGCATCGTTAGCGGCCTCTGGTTTCGATTTTATACAACTGACAAAAGCAAAAGCGAGCAGTATTACAGCGATTTTGGTTGTGTTTTTCATTTTTAGCGAATTAGGTTTTAAAAATAATAAAAAAACCGTCTCCTTTTTAATGGGACGGTTTAGATGATTTTTTTAATGACTCTCAGGCGATGGGTATGTCGGTTTTGTTCGGCATTATAGATTCCGAGATGGTCTAGGCGGTCGACCCGCACTTTACCGCTGGCGTGTATGATGTAATTGTTTTCCATCATGATGCCTACGTGGATGATTTGGCCGTCTTCGTTATCAAAAAAGGCTAAGTCTCCGGGTTCACTTTCTTCAATAAAGCTCAGGGCATCGCCTTGGGTTGCCTGTTGTGACGCATCTCTTAGGAGTTTGTAGCCGTTGAGTTTGTACACCATTTGAGTAAAGCCAGAGCAATCGATCCCAAACGGTGTTTTGCCTCCCCATAGGTAGGGGGCGTTTAAATATATATAGGCCGTCGCAATCAAGTTTTCTTTGGGTTTGACACCACTGATTTTTAAGCCTTCGAATTCGAATCCTTCGGTGTTAATTTCGCTATGGTTCAGGAATGAAAGTGCGGCACCTAGCGGAATTGGGAGCAACATGTTTTTGGCATTCGTAACGTATTCTACTAAATCGGAATTGAGGATTAGGGCTTCTTTCGACAAGTTGGCAAAACTCTTTTCGGAAATGGTTTGGTATTGTTTGGAGTCCACCCAACCTTCGTACCCATCGAATTGCACTTTGATTTTGGCCCATTGGTTTTGGGTTTCTAGGATTTCAAAATGCTCGCCGAACAGCACTTGTGATACGATTTCGCTTCGATCACTAGGTTCCGCTCTTAGGGGGATGATGGCAAGGTTACAAATGGCAAACATGGAATGGTATTGGTGTTAGGTCAGGATGATAAGGGTTTCCCTTTCATCCTGATCCTATTATAGTACTTATATTCTTTCTAACACTATGGCCGAAGCACCACCACCACCATTACAGATGGCTGCGGCTCCGATTTTCGCATTATTTTGTTCTAATACGTTGATTAGGGTAACGATGATGCGGGCGCCAGAGCATCCCAGAGGATGGCCTAGGGAAACTGCTCCACCGTTTACATTAACTTTATGGTTGTCAAGGCCTAAAATTTTGGCATTGGCAAGACCCACTACTGAGAAGGCCTCGTTGAATTCGAAAAAGTCTACATCACCTACGGTCAAGCCTACTTTGTCTAGCGCTTTAGGAAGCGCTTTGGCTGGTGCGGTGGTGAACCATTTAGGTTCCTGCGCCGCATCGGCGTAGGATTTGATATAGGCTAAGGGTTTTAGTCCCAGTGCAATTGCTTTTTCTTCGCTCATTAGTACTAAGGCAGCGGCACCGTCATTGATGGTCGATGCGTTTGCGGCGGTTACGGTACCCTCTTTTGTAAAGGCAGGGTTTAGGGCTGGGATTTTATCTAATTTTACGTTGGTATATTCTTCGTCTTTCGCAAAAACTACTGGTTCGCCGCGTCGTTGCGGAATCGTAACAGGCACTACTTCGTTATCAAACTTACCTTCGTTCCAAGCTTTGGCTGAGCGCTCATAGGATTGAATGGCGAACGCATCTTGTTCTTCGCGGGAGATGTTGTATTCGGTCGCACACAGGTCGGCGCTCACTCCCATGGCATTATTATCGTAGGCATCGCTCAGTCCGTCTTTTTGCATTCCGTCCACCAATGAGGTAGGACCAAATTTCACACCGTTTCTCATGTGTATGTAGTGCGGAATTAAGCTCATGTTCTCCATACCGCCCGCTACGATGATTTCGGCATCTCCGTTCATGATGGCTTGCGCACCTTGCATTACCGCTTTCATTCCCGAGGCACATACTTTATTGATTGTTGTCGCGATTACACTGTTGGGCAGCCCAGCGTGCAGCGCAGCTTGACGGGCAGGTGCTTGACCGACACCGGCTTGCACTACATTTCCCATAAGGACTTCGTCTACTAAAGTATAGTCAAGGTTGATTTTATCTAAAGCGCCTTTGATGGCAGTGGCACCTAATTGTGTCGCAGTAACGGTGGATAAAGAACCCATGAAGCTGCCTATTGGCGTGCGTACTGCTGATACGATAACTACTTTTTTACTCATGATTAAAGATGTTTGTTTGTATTGCAAAACTAAACTTTTATTACAAATTATGGAATTTGAAGTCTAATTATTCTTGTTTGTGGAAGAAATAGAGTTGTAATTGCGTTGTACCGTATTGAAAGTGAAGCGATTTTGATTTTATTTGTTTTTATTGTTAAAAAAAGAAATGAAATAGTTGTAAATTATCGAATGATAAATTACATTTGCAACCGCTTAAAGAGAAAGTTCTTTTACAGATTGACAATATAGGAGAGGTGCCGGAGTGGTAACGGAGCAGATTGCTAATCTGTCGACGGGTAACTGTCGCCAGGGTTCGAGTCCCTGTCTCTCCGCTTTTTTTTAGGTTCAGTGTAGCCTAGTTATCGTATCTCAATTCCCGATTGAGAGCATCGCAGATAATCAATACACGGGGTGTAGCGTAGCCCGGTCATCGCGCCTGGTTTGGGACCAGGAGGTCGCAGGTTCGAATCCTGCCACCCCGACTTTTTTTACATCATGATTTTACGGCTCAATCTTTATAGAGCATCCCTTTTTTTAATTGGGAAGCGCAGGATTAAGTTGGAAGAGCAATGGTTCCATAGCTCAGCTGGATAGAGCAACGCACTTCTAATGCGTAGGTCGAAGGTTCGAATCCTTCTGGGATCACTCTATGGGACAAGTCCAATTTTTGGGGCTTGTCCCATTTTTTTATCCCTCGGTAAGTCCTATTAATACTAGCAATTTCATTTAAAATTGGATTTACATCTGTGGTTCGAACTTTTTTATTTTCAATGTGGATTTTTTTTGGAAATATCGAACCAAGTAATAGCCTTTTACCTTCAATATCTGCATCATCATACTGTTTACCAATACTTTCCATCTTATTTATGGCTTTTTGATATAAGTCCAAAACAACTTTCTCATTGGTAACCTTATTTTCTTTTTCTTTGAATTCCGCTATTATATTTTCATAACGTATTTTGGAAGCTTGATAATCAATTTTATCAATTTCTCCATCCACAAACATATCTTGTAATCTTTCTAATTTCTGCTCTAGTTTGTTTATTTGTTCAAAATGTTTGGGGCCAATTTTATTTGATTCTGATTCTTTTGCAATTTGCTCTTTTACGACTTCTTCAAATAGCTTTTTTATTGGACCGTTGAGAGAAATGCTATCTAGATAATCATGTAACCACTTACTAACCTCTTCTAGTACATAACGTCCATTACACGGGCTTATACAATGATAATAAGAATAATGCTTGGTTCTTCCTTTAGAAGTACTTGCAGTTAAAAGATGATTGCATACTGGACAAAGTAAAAAACCTTTTAAAGGAAATTTTATGTTTAACTTTTTATGTTTGGTATGGTGATTATGTCTTCTATTATTGAGAATAGATTGTACTTTATCAAATAATGTTTTTGTGATTAGCGGCTCATGCAATCCATTGACAATAGTTTCCTTTTCGTCTTTGTATGCTTTTATATAAATAGCACCGTAGTAAATAGGATTCTTCAATAGAATTGAAAAGGGAGTTTTGCTACTCTTAAGTCCCTTCGCTTTAAGTTTAGTAAGTACTTCTTTTTGATTATATATTCCCGTAGCCATAAGTTCAAAAGCTTCTTGAATTAACACCGCATCTTTATTTGGAATCAATAAAGGCTTTTTAAGGCTATCTCTTCCATTATCATACCCAAGAGGTGCACTTCCCATATATCGCCCTTCTTTTAAGGCTCTGCGCATTCCTGCTGTAACATTTAATGAACGGCGATGATTCTCAACCTCAGGTATAGAAAGATAAACTGCAAGCATTAGCCCTTGTTCTGGTATCGTTAAATCAAGAGGCTGTTCAATTGCATTTACCCGTATAGCTAGGGAATTAAATGTGGCAATCATTTGATACGATTCTGCTGTATTACGAGAGAATCGATCCCATTTAATAAAGATAACTTGGTTTACGCTTTTTTTATTCTTTTTGCAAAACTCCAATAACTTTTTAAATTCAGGTCTTTTAAATGTTTTAGCCGAATAATCCTCCCTGTAGATTGCCATAATATTTAAATTATTTAATTGACAATAAGTCAGTAATTTTTGTTCTTGATCACGAAGAGAATAGCCTCTTCCAGCTTGCTCATCGGTTGACACTCTTACATATAAAATAACATTATCCATCTTTATTGATCTTTAAAAGGTTGTTGATTGAAACGTTGGCTAAAATGGTTAAGAATTTTAGTATCTCCAAAATTTCATCATCAGTATACTGTTTTGCTTTTGCTTCTTTTAAAATTTGTTTTGCTTTTTCTAGTTCCATTTGTACCATCAAGGTCATTAAGATACTTTTCTAGTATGTTAATTGACTTTTGGCAGTGAAGTGCTAATTGGCTATTAGGACTATAATTTTTGTGTAACTGTTTTGTTTATTATTAAATGCTTATCGTTTCGGAAAATTACTTCCGCTTTTTCATATTGATTGAGGCCTAAAAGTTTTTTTATTTCTTTTGCCTTTTCCTCTTTTACTTCTTTCTCAAAGGAACTTTTTATTGTTAGAATTCCATTATTACTTTTACTGATATTTATTTCCTTGTAATCATCGCTTTTAATTATTTCTATTAATTGTTTTTCTTTAGTGTCAAATAATTCAAAATCCACGCAATATTTAAAGTAGTCATCATTGGTAAAAATAAATTCAAAGAATGAACGAATTGGCATATTAAAAACAATCTCTTTATTTAAGATGTTGACTAAATCTTCAGCAAATTCTAAACTATCTATTTCTGCTTCTATTTCTGGGAATTTAACATCAAAACTTATTTCATCAGAACCTACTTTTTTTTTGATTAGCACAATGGGATTAATATTATGAAACATTACTGCCGTAAATGCTGCTCCAAATCGATTCATGAATGGTTGTAATTCATTGGATATTTCTAAAACAAAATCGTTTAATCTTTCAGCAGTAACTTCGTTTAAAATTCTTTCCATTATTTCATTTGACTCATCCATAGGTAGCATTAATTTTTTTTGTGCTTTCAATTGTTTGTTAAAACTATTTTTCGGTATTTGAGCAAAGCTATCTTTCCCAATATCAAAAACGCTTTCATCTAAATAGGTTTTAAGTCCTTTAATAGTCTTTAAGTCTATATTAAAGTTTCGGAGTTCTTTTACCATCAATAACCATAGCATATCAAAAGCATTAAGGTGCAGCCATTTTTTAACTACTTTGCTATTCTTGTCGGTTGGATTTAATGCTTCAACAATATAAGGTTCATAATCAATGAGACCCTCTTGTTTCCAATGAAAAAAAACTCTTCTGTTTATATTTAAAACAGATACAGGTACTTTGTGTTCGATTAGTTTTGGCAACAAAAAATTAAGCAGCATAGTATTAAATTAATTAACGTTACACAAATGTAACAAAATAATTTATACCTTCGCCAATAATTTAATTAAATAAAAAATGATGTATCGCGAAGAAAAAAAATGTAAAAACCCGGAATGTGATGCGATTATTCAATACTTTGAAAATCCAAAGAAGTTGTTTTGTGATTCAACGTGTAAAAGTCGGTATCATTATTTAAAAGATATGGATGAAAATGCGGAATTAATTTTTCGAAATAAAGCAATAAAAACAAACTATAAAATTATAGTGAATTTTATCGAAAAAGGTGTTTTTGTTGTAGATGCTCAAGTCGCCAAAGCAATAGGATTTAATAGGCATGTTTATCTGGATTTGTTTAAACGTTTTTTTGGTAAAAAATACATCAGAGGACTAAAAAGAATTAAAGATGTTTTCTTTGTTTATGATATAGAAAATGAAAGTATTTATTTCTACCATGAAAACACATTAAAAGACTTACAATAAAATTAACGTATATAGACGTTTAAAATCGATATTCTACGATTATTAGCCTTTTTGCTTACAAAAGGATTTTTATTAATCTTTGTCTCTTTTGTTTATAAAAAAAAACAGAAAAGTACTTTTTTTTGGTACCAAAGACTTTTAAAAAAAAGTATTTTTATGATAAAAATTATTATTAGAGATATTTGTTTAAGATAAATAATTAATTCTAAGGGCTTTATTCACAGAAAAAGAAAGGAAAAAATCAGAAATAGGTTATTTGTGTTTCCGATTCCTTATAATAATAATTATTTTAAATAATATTTTCTTTTAAACTTTCATAATCAAAAATTCTGAACTTTTACTGCATATTTTGCTTATTATTCCAACCTGCATGATTTTGGTATTTCACAAAATAGATTTTAGGTCAGCTTGGTTGGGATAAATCGTTAATAAAGTTTGTTAATAATAATTTGAATACTGAATACTATTTTCAGTTCTAAGATATAAAATTGTATTTTGTGCTTCAGGCCCAACCAGTGCCGAAGGAATGAAAAAAGGAAATATTGCTCCTGATATGATTTTGACAAAAATAATTTTACAAATCAAAAAATTTCACTAAACAAACTATCTGGTTTTAAATCAACTTACACTTTAGTTGTTTTTTGAGCTAGTTGGTGTCCCAAATGTAAAGAAGAATTACCTGAAATTGAAAAGCTAAATTAAAAATGGCAAAAGCAGATGGTTCTTATTTGCGAGAACTTGCCAAAATAGAACGACAAGATGTTATCATACTCGACGATTTTGGGCTCCAAGCATTGGATAGCCATAACAGAATTACACTTTTAGAAATCATTGAAGACCGACATAATAACGGTTCAATTATCGTTACATCACAAATCCCAGTGCAAGGATGGTACGATATAATTGGAGAGAAAACCATAGCTGATGCAATTTTGGACAGGCTAATACATCAATCTCACAGAATCGAATTAATAGGAGAGTCTATGAGAAAGAAAAGAGCAATAAAAAACGGATAATATTTTAACTATATTTGAATACTAATTAACAAATGAAAAAGAGTAGTTTTAAATGAAAAATGGAGGTGGTCATTTTGCTCCGGAATTAGGTGGTCATTTTGAATTGGAATTGGGTGGTCAATATCACTGGAATTTGAAGCATTAAGCTGGAACGATATCAAAGACAGCGCACTTAAATTTTCTAAAGAATGGGCTGACAATAAATGAGGAAGCGGATGCTAAATCGTTTTTGGATACTTTTTTTGATGTGTTTGGTATTTCTAGGAAAAAGACCGGAACGTTTGAGCACCGTGTAAAGAAAATATCGGAGGCAGATCGTTATATCGATTTACTTTGGAATGGCACTTTTCTTATAGAGATGATTGGTATTTCAAATTCAAGGCGGAGAATTTACATTAGATAATATATACAATAAACATTTTGGAAACACCAGTTGTATTTGCTACTAAGTAATCAATGTTCACATACAGCAACACTTATTATTCGCAAAATACTGGGTGGAGCGCCAAGAAGATTAGTATAAACTATTTCAAATCGAATATCAAAAATTCCAGAAACCGATGTAAAAGTATACCATAAAAAAAAGTCCAAACTATTAGGCAGGGACTTAATAAAATTAAACTAAAATATTTACAAACCTATTACTCTTTATTCATCTTTGGCTAATTGCGATTTTATGATTAAATTCTTATCTAGCTTTAGAGAGGTTATTGGGAACAACATCTTTTTAGTTACCACTACGCCCTCTTCTGATGTAATTTGAACTAATAAAATCTCTGTTGACAATCCTACATTCATTAAGGTTTGTGTAGCATTAATTCCCTTCTTCTCTTGAAGCAATTTTCCCGTGACATCAAAAATCCTAACCTTTGAAATCAAAACATTTCCTGTGTTAATCGAAATTTCATTAGTTAATGTTTTATAAATAACCACTTGACTTTCGTTAAAAGTTGGTATACTAACATCTAATGTCGGCGATTGATAGATAATCTCAAATCGTGTGTCAAATGTTCCTGATGGCGATGTAAAAGCATAACCTATAGCACTTAAATCATGAACAATTCCTGTGGTGTTATCTCTCAAATAAACCGTTTGAGCGCCATTAGAAAACAAACCATCCGCATGATCTATTGTTATTATATAATCTCCTGCTGTAGTAACCTTAAAACTTAAGGGCACTACATCAGTCATGTCAAAAGGCAAGGTTCGCCCTTGAATAACATATGATGTTGTTCCTATTAAACTAGCTAGTGTAACGTCTCCATCACTAAGCAATTTACCGTCTATAGAAGGGTCAACTCCTTGTGTGGCTCCTGTCATATATCCAATCATAGCTTGCGAAAAAGAACCAGTTGCATTGGTAATATTCAACCAAATACGATTTTTTTCTATAGTGTTGGTGGTTTTAAAGAAACGATTTACACTCGTATTAATACGCATATCATTTGTAAAAACAACACTCCCAGTTCCTTCTACAAAAAACCCTTGTCCTACTTGAATAACATTTGTATTACTGGCAGGATTAACCAGCATACTAGACATTACTTGATCGTTATTACCAACAAAACCTCCAAAGTTATAAGTACAATAACCACCATTTGTAGCTCCATTGGTTTTTCTCCAGAGGTATACTGTTCCTGTAATAGACCCATTGTCAATATTAGTTTGTATAAAAGTATCTATATCAATAGCCGATGGATAAGGATTTCCTATCAAATTATAACGATATCCTGTAGCAAAATTCTGCAATGCAATACTATAGTTTCCATTATTAGGCACACCTACAAACTGTCCTGTCCAAATTGTTGGAATAGTGGTAGATTGGTTATTAGGAGTTCTAATCAAATACCCATTTAAAGGATCGAAATTAGTAGTCGTAGGATCAAGAACTTGATATAAATTGTCACTCGTATTATAACTATAAAAACGATTACTCAATGTGTTAGATGAAAAGGCTTGTAATTGCTGGTTAGCCACTGGCGAAGACCATAAAGTATAGTCCAAACGTTTTAACGGTGAACTATCTCTTTTGACAACTATAGCACCCGAATTTGTATTAGCAGTAACACTTTGTAGCAAGTTAGAACCGCTATTAAAAGTCACAAAACTACCTGCATCAACCGTTAAAGCCCCATTCAAAGTTACGCTATCGCCAGACTTAATCAATACAGTGGCGTTATTAGTAACAGTCAATTTGCAAGCTGTTAAATTAGTAGACGTTGTAGTACCTGGCGAGGTAAAAGTACCCGATATAATAGCTGCTGAGGAAGCATCTGGTTCTCCATTGCTCCAAGCAGTTCCATTCCATGTTGTAATTGTACCCATAGTAACTACTATTGAAGAAGAATAAGCTTCAGTACAATTGGTGCTCTTAACTTTTGCTCTAAAATAGGTTATAGCAGTCAAATTACCTATAGCCGTTCCGGATAGAATAGTAGCCGTTGAAGGAATTATTATGGGTGAAGTAAAGGCAGCATCGGATGATTTTTCCCATCGGGATACTCCTCCTATGCTTCCCGACAAAGTCAAATCGGCTGGAGAATATCCTGAACAAATGGTTTGATTTTCAGTAACGGTTCCCCCAACGGCATTTGCAATTTCAATTCCTTGAGCATTAGAGACCACATTATAAATAGCAATAGCACCGGTAGTAGATAATAATCGTCCGTTTAGAATCCCTCCATCGCCCATGGATATAGCACCATTGGCAATTAAAGTACCACTCATGGTAACGTATGCCCCCATCGAAACAGCGCCATCGGCTAACCAAAACACGTTACTTGCCATAGTCCCATTTACTAAAGTGATTGTACTTGCTGCGCCTACGGTAAATGCTCCACCAATTTTAAAAACAAAAATGGCGCTAGAATTCCCTTGTCCATCTAAGATAAGGGTTCCTCCGACAGATCCTGCACCACCAACATTATAGATTCCCGGAAAAATCGTTTCTGTACCAAAAGCGGCTGGATGATTTGCAACTGTTGAGGTTAAAGCATTTAATTGGTTATAGGCTGCTGTCAAATCAGTACTTGCTTGCGTAGTAGCTCCATTTGCAATATGAATGACACCATTGACCACAGAAGGCGAGCTAAAACCAGTTACAGCCCCTGCAGATGTGCCAATATCTCCCGTAATAATGGATATACCTGTATTTCCTATAGCACCAGTGGAGGTAAAGAGTACAAAATTTGAAGATTCTCCAAGATTAGGCAAGCATTGTGCATGCACACTTGAAAGGAGACCAAAACAGAAAAACATCAGGACATAAAATGCCTGATAAGGGCAAGGGATAATTCTTTTCATAAAATACAGTATTTAAAAAGGACAGATTATAATCCTTTAGGAAGGTTGATATAGAAGTGATTTAAACTTATTTTTTAAATATTAAAGGGTTGACGAAATTTGTGTTGCAAAACATAATCATTTCAAAATCTGTTTATTTTACACTTATTAGTGTTAGTATTCTATTTCCTAGAGCTAAAGTTCCTGAGCTAACATTCCACTTTATTTCTATAGTCTGTCCTGATACAGCATCTACTATTGTTTGTAAAGACAAATTGGATCTATTTGAATTGCACTTTAATTTTCTAACAGAATTAGGAATCAAAACTCCTCCTTGATAAATACTAAAAGTGGCTGTTGTATTTTGATTGCTATAACCTGAATTAGTTGTGGGCGTGTTTCCTGGCGGAAAAATAGTTCCATTTACTCTTGCGGCAGCAAGACTTGTAGTAGCCCCTAATCCTGAAGCCAAATTGCCATTGTAAACAGATGCCCCCGTATTATTAATTGCTCCAGATCCTGTAAAAGCAACAAATGTTGACAATGAACCTAGGCTAATTATTGAAGATTCTTCCGATGGAGTTGTACATGTCCCTGTACCAAAAGCTATCGCTCCCGCATTTGTGAGCATTTTTCCATCTAATGTTGTCCCATCACCAAGCGCAACAGCAGCGCCATGAGATATTAAAATTCCTTTCACAATTGTATTGGCTCCAATTCCAATTGCTCCCTCAGCTACCCAAAAAACATTTTCAGGAAGTGCTCTGTTTGTCAAAATAATTGTAGTACCAGCTGCCATATTTAAAGCCCCATTTGCTTTAAAAATAAACAATGCATTTGGATTTCCTCCGCCATCAAGAGTAAGAGAACCTGAAACTGCAATGGCACTAGCTACTGAATATTTACCAGGAGCAATTGCAGTAGGACCAGTTGTTCCACTACCAAAATTTATATAGGAAGTATTAGTAGTTGGTCGTGCTTCAAGTTGATTGTAGGCTAAAAAAAAGTCTGCTAAAAGAG
>Ga0114967_10001743_pt1 | contig 18235 bp, 16 predicted proteins | sample M_130628_MF_Meta_FD_92639 | JGI IMG/M metagenome (GOLD analysis project Ga0114967, IMG submission 92639) | Freshwater microbial communities from Lake Montjoie, Canada to study carbon cycling - M_130628_MF_MetaG | ecosystem: Environmental > Aquatic > Freshwater > Lake | place: Lake Montjoie... | reverse complement strand
TGAAAATTGCATACATGCCCTTTTTGATGCACATTGGAATAAACGGAATAACCACCACTGAATTGGCTCAATCGCTCTTGGTTTCGAAGCAGGCCATGAGTAAAATGTTGAAGGAGCTACTGGAGCAACAATTCATAGAATTGAGACCGAATTTAAAGGATGCTCGAAGTCAGCTCATTTACTTGAGTGATTTTGGTTTAGAAACGGTCGTCAAATCGCGAAGAATAATTGGCGACTTAATGGAAATCTATGAAAATGAAATTGGGGAAGAAGATCTCAGGAAGTGCATGGAAGTTTTACTTGTTATTGAAAAGATGCATTTGATGGAGAAATAAAAACCAAGTAATTATTCTATTTTGCCAGAGGATTTTATGAGAAATTATTATTATTAAATTTTTATTTATTGATGCAAAGGGCATTTTTACCTTTGGGATTTTTTCTTGCGGTTCCCATTTTTAATGAGTTCGAATTGCACCAACATAATATTATTAAATCATTTCAATTCATTTTTGTTTTCTTAATTTTCTTCGCTTGTTTTTGGATGATTTCTTTTCAAGGAAATTGGATGCAAAAACGCTTAGTCTATATGGATGAATTGCATGCAAAATTCAATACATCACGCATGTATTTAAATTGCAATGAAGTTGACATGAATAGAGTAGGAGTGCAATGGTCGTTTTGTCTGGAATCTTTGATTTACAGCAGCGCAAAATATGGTAAAGACAAAAACTATATGATTGCGGTTTACAACGATACTGAATTAAAACGGGAGGAAATCTTTACTAATAACGTGTTGATTTCGCACGAAAGTTTTGGAAGAATTAATTTTTCGGATCTAGATGATCGATATTTTCAAATTGATAAATCGTTTTATCAAAGCCCACAATTTAAATTCCCTTAATAATCGAAATTAAGGTTGCTTTGTTAATGTCGAATCATTCCGGTTTTTTCTCCATAATTCATTGGCAAGATTGAAGAATTTTTCGAGTTCCGCTTTTTCACCATCTACATTAACACGGAAATTACGCGTGTCTTTGGTTCTGATTTCTAAATAGGAAGCGTAGGTTACAGATTTCGAGAGGTCTTTGGTAATGATGGTGTCTATTTCAGTATAAAACGCACTCTCAACCACGTTGTTTTGAATGTCGTGCTCATCGATCCAATAAGTTGCTAAACGTTTTTTGGTGATGAAGTTTCCTGAATTTCGTTTGCCTCCAAGTCCACCTTGCGAATCGAATAACAAAATCTCTTCGCCATCATCTAGAATTCCTAAACTCTTGATGTATTTAAAATCTTCTTGAGTAAGCTGATCTCCCTTTTTAATTGCATCTCCACACGAATAAAAACTCATGATGAAAATAAAGAATGTAAGACTTAAAATCTTTTTAATAAGTGAGTTGTAGTCTGGTCGCATATTAGTTTGCATCAAAATATCAAATGGCAAGGTAATGATTCCTCATCAAACTACGAATGGTGTGTTTTTGTTTAAATATTAGAATAATTAACATACTATTCGTTCAATCGTCCAATATAAAGCAATGCAAGCTATCGTTGTAGACATCGGATAAACAATTCTCGATTTATACCAGGTTTTATTCCGAAACCATTTTATAAAAGTGAAATAACATGTAAAAATAACCGCTAATTGACCAATTTCAACTCCTACATTAAAAGCTAAAAGGGAAGTTAATAGATACGCATCAGATATTCCAGCTTCAATCAATGCATTGGCGAAACCTAATCCATGAATCAATCCAAAGAAGAAAACTAAAATATATCGACTCAGGTGAATTTTATCGAATAGAATATTCTCGATAGCAGTTACAATGATTGAAAATGAAATAAGGGGTTCTATTATGTTGGAATTTGGAATGTAAAATCCTAGTGTTGAAATAATTAGTGTGATGCTATGTGCTAAAGTAAACAAGGAGCATTGAATAATACCCGATTTTAAATTCGTACTTATTAAAATTATACTGATTATAAACAGGATATGATCATATCCAAAAGGAAATACATGAATGTAACCTAGATAAAAATACTCTAAAATGGTATGCAGGAAATTCATTATTCCTTGATAATCTTATAATGTTCAATAGTATTACCAATAAGTTTTAAGAAGTAAATGCCTCTATCAATGGAAGATAAATCGATTGAATTTATAAATTTTCCGGAATGAATTCTTTGCCCTGTGAACGAATAAATTTCATACGTGTTGAAATCCACTTTTGAATGAATATTTACTCTACTAGAAAAGGGATTGGGATAGATTTGTGTTTGTTTCTTTTCAACATTAGAATTTTCAGTATTTAATACTATTTCATTTCCAGATCTAACACAAAAGAAATAATGTTTTGCAGTTTTGAAATCATAGGTTGTAATTCCAAAACGTGTGTCTAAATACCAAGCTTTTGTGGTTTGGTTTGGTAATGATGTCGATGACCAATATTTTGAAAACCCGTTATTTGTAAAGTATGCACTGTTAATTGACGGATTGAAACGTTGTTCTTCATTGATCGATTGGATTTCTTTGATGTTTGGAAGTCTCCAGTCTGTTGAGTTCGCAAGCGAAAGTGAATCGGCATAAACCAAAGCTTGTTCCCAAGTTAGTGAATCTGCGTAATGAACTTTCTGCCAAATTAAATTGGTTAAATGATCTGTAATTGTTCCGTCTAAATTATCACTGAAATGCGCATTAATTAACTCAGGAACTTCAACATCCCTCACCAAACGAGCATGAAAATGTTTCAGACCTCCTGCGCTAATTGTTTCAGTTTTAGGATGATTTCCAATTCCACCTCCTGAGTTGGTAGCCCAAACTTTATTGGTATCGTTGGCCTGACGATCGCTTGTCCACCAGTATTCTGCAGCTGTTGTTGTAAAAACTGAAATATTAATTGCGGGGTTAGACATTTGATGATTTAAAATACTGAAACCTTCATGAGCATTAGGCAATCTCCAATCGGTATAGCCTGCCAATGTTGAAGTATCGGCATAATACAAAGCTTGTGTAATGGTCATTTCACCACCATCTGTTTTCTGCCACATCAAGCCGGTTATGGTGTCAGTAACGGTTCCATTTCCATTTTGTGCAAAGAAAGGTGCGTTAATATTGAAATCAGCGTCTTCGCCTGGAGTCGAGGTATAACTCGAATTACTCCCAGTATCAGGAAGTCGCTTCATTGTTTTGAGAATACTTTGCGCCTGTGTGAAAAATGATATTAATAAAAACGAAATGACACAAATGTTAATTTTCATTGTAAATTATTGGATAATTATTTTTTGAGTAGATATTTTTCTATCCAAATTAAATTGAATAAAATAAATACCACTATTTAATGATTTCACATCAATCGTTTCTTTTAAAATTCCCGATAAAACAACCTTTCCAAATGTATTGAAAATTTGAAAAGTTTCATTATCCTGAAAAGTTTGCGTGTTTCTAATGGTTAAAAAATCATGTGTTGGAATCGGAAATACTTGAATGTGATTATTTTCAATATTACCTGTGGATGTGGTTCCGTTAACTGTATGACGAACAATTACTTCATTGTCGAGAACTACATTGGAGCTCCAAATAAATTGGGCATCGTTGTTTGCTTCATCAAAAATGTTTGTGAAGTTGGTATAAGCAGGTTTGTTATTCACTCCAATTTCGGCATTTGTAAATGTTGCTGCATTGGGCCATGAAGCATCATCGAAATTCGCGTTTTGCCAATTGGAAGGACGTGCCCAATGGAGACCATAATAGGCCGAACCATCGTTTGAATCTTGAATTAAGCAATTGTTTGAAAGACGTTGTGTGCCATTTTCGGTTGGACAAGTTAAATCAACAATAGGTGCTGTGTAAAATGTTTGTGCTTTCCAAGAATTGTTGGTGATGGCAATGGTCGTATTCGACTCATCTTTGAAAACAGCCACCATGCCTCCATCACCCGAATGGTTGGTGAAACCGCCACTGAGTTCGGTGCCAATACCTAGATTTTCTTCCCAATCTACCAACAACATTGCGATAGTAAAAGGTCTATTCACTCGAAATCGAACGATGTTGGAATTAAATTGTGTGTATGGAACATTGTCCTTCCCGACAGGAATTCCGTTGATATACATTTCGAAATAATTATCCGCAAAAATATAGGCCGTAATGAGTTCGCCTGTAGAATCAATATTCACGATGTCACTTCCAGTGAGAGCAGCTAAAGCCAAATTTGAATTAGTATACGTTGCTCCCGTGCAGACATTATGTAGATTGGAAGCAAATGGGAAATTCGGATTAGTTAGATTTACTTCCGCTGGAACAGTCCAAACGGATTGGTCGATTGCGGTAATTGTTCCAATATTGGTTGTTCTTCCTCCAATGCATGTATACAAATTACTTTGAGTCATTATGCCCATGCCTTGGGTTAGCAAACCAGTACCTGAATATTGGGAAAATGTGTAATATGAAATCCCTTGTAAAAAAAGAATGTAGAGTAGTTTTAATCGCATTGAAAATAATAATTTAATTTATAGATTAATTGTTAACTCGAAGAGTTTTTAAATGACCTGAAATTATAACCAAAATAAAAACTCCAACTAAAATCAAGCTTGAATTAATATTTCCTAAATTAAGTCCTTCAGGTTTAGTCATGAAATCACCCATGGTTGCTCCAATTGGATGTGTTAAAATAATTGCTATCCAATAACTCAATTCTCTCGAAATTTTAGTTAAGTATACTAGTGCTATTAAAACACAAAGTAACGCTAATAAAAGAATTGTTCCTCCATCAAATCCTAAGGGCGTATTATGTGCAAGAAGATCTCCAAACGCTGTTCCTAAAGTGCTTGAAGTTAGAATTGCAATCCAATATAAAAATTCAGTCTTCTTATTTAATCCACTTTCAATGGAATTTGAGTTGGAACTTATTTTCCAAATTGAAAAAGTAAGAGCTAATAAAAAAATCAAAACAAACGTGCCAAATAAATAGCCTTGTTGCTCCGAAAAACCTAAATTATCCCTGAACAACGATCGTGTTAAGTAGTCTGATATTGTGGTTCCCGCTGTACTCGATAATGTTATGATTGTCCAATATAGATAAGGTTTTTGGCTTTTCGAATAAATGGAAATTAGTAAAGCAATAAATAACATTGCAACAAGAAAAAGTGTACCGCCTCCATATCCCAAATTAAAAGTTTGAGAAATTAAATCACCAGCGGTTTCTCCCATGGTGTTAGCACTTATAATTAAAGCCCAATAAAATATATTGATTTTGGGTAAATGTTTCATTGTGATTTATTTTAAATGTTTAATTCGAAAATTCAATCATTAACATGGAAAATAAATCCCAATTTCATTATTAATTGACAACAATTTTCCGATTCGAAATTCCCGAATTCGATTTAATTGAAACAATATAAACACCCGGTTTTAATTGAGGAATTGCATTTAAAGAAGGAATTCCGTCGAATGAAAAAATAATTTTCCCATCAAGCGTATAAATGGAAACTTTATCTATTGAATTACCACCTTGCAATGTTTCTTTAATTTCGAATTTTCCGTTGTTTGGATTGGGGAAAATCACCACCTCATTGTTATGAGAAACATCTAAAGCATTTGTAATTACATCACATTGAACAAATCCATTGTAATTCTCAACAACTGTGTCGGTCGGACTAATAAAATTATAGGTGTATTGACCAGTTGGCGTCCAAGAAAAATCGACATAATAGGTGATTCCGTTTCGGGTGTAACTTAAGGTGTATCCGTTGTTTGTTGCATTGGGAACACAGCCTGTGATTGTGGCGCCGCTGAGTGGAGTTAAAGCTGGACGAATCGGTTGAGCTGCAGCTTGCGGAATAATTTGCATGGTATTGTCTTCGGTAACTTGTCCAACCATTTTTCCAATCATGTAGGGTAATGTGTTGGTTCCGTGGTAATGATAAACACCATTGGTACCATAATGTCCGTGATTTTCATCGAGCGGAAGCATAGAATTACCTTCGGGTTCAACTGCACCATAAACTGCAAACCCATCCAACGCATATGCAATAGGCATTGTGGCCACTTGCGTGTTGTATAAAACGGTTGGCGCAATATGGTAATGGTAATCGTCGGCACGTCCGCAGTGTCCGCCATAGATGTCTAGTTGTCCATCAACTAGTGCATCCACACCCGTGTTTGTATAAGGATTGAAAATAGCAACACCATTCACCGCAACTGCAACCGCACCGCGTAAAAAATGTTGGGTATTTACAGGAACAGCAGTATCGGCAATCACCGGATTCAAAGGAATACTCCAAGAATTTGTTCCAATATAGCATTGAGGAATTGGAACTTGTTGTTGCCAAGCGGTAATGCCCGTCATCATTTCATGGTCCGGAATTCCTTTCGATTCAACATGAAAATAAGTTGCATCCCAAAATGTATTGATTGCTGGTTTAAACGGAATAAACGCCAAATCCATTTCATTCGGATCGGTTTGAATTTGGTTTACTTTTTTAGTAAATCCCCAAAGACTGAAAATAATTCCCATAAATACCAAGGGAGATAAATAGCGCAGTTTCTTTAATTGCCCATTTTTTAAAATGTAAATACCCAATAAAACACTCAGAATAAACAAAGAAATAAGCACCCAAACGCCAGCACCATTGGCTTGAGCATTATTTGGCGTGTTTGTATTTGCAAAGTTTAATGCCTGAATGGATTCAACGCGTTTGTTTACAAATTCCTGATCATCTTTACTTAAAGAAGTAATCGGGAAATGTTTTACAACATTGTTCTCATCTTCAATATATACTTCCCCATTTTTATAGAAATAAAAACTCCCGTCTAAAACGCTTTTATCTTTTTCGATAGTCCATTTACGAAGTATTACATTGGAATAATTAACGTCGTGGGCCCAAGATACGAGGCTCATTGAACAAAATAGGAAGAGGATTACTTTTTTCATTTCGGTTTCTTTTTTAAAATGATTTATTCTACAATGAACTTTTGTGTTGTTGTTTTTCTAGTTTTTGAATCCGTCAAAATAAGGGTGTAAATTCCTTTTCTAAAATGACTTATATCAATTCCTGAATTTAATTGAGGTTTAGGTAACATATACATGGTGCGACCAATAGAGTCAATGATTCGAATGTAATACACATCCATTTTTTCATCGTTCAATTGTATATTGATTCGTTCCGTTGCCGGATTTGGATAAATTGTAAAATCGTTCGAAGATTCAATCTTTTCGCCCAATTCAGTAATTCCTCCGTTTACGATAAAAGAACCCATCATGCCTTCATCTTCGTGTGTTAAAGCATGACAATGATACATATACGGCCAGGTTGGATCAGCGAAATCTTCAAACTTTGCTAAAATCGAAACTGTTCCTCCAATGGGAATATATACTACATCTTTCCAGCCTTGTTCGTAACTTCTGACGGTTGTTCCGATGTTTCCACCCGAACGTGAAAGAATTTTAAACGGAACATCATGCAAATGAAAAGCATGACCGAAAATATTATTGTTAACGATGGTCCATTTTTCAACCGCATTTAAATTCACATTTTGATTGACTGTATTTAAATTGAAGAATTGATTGTTTAAGGAAAATGCAGTTCCACCTTGACCTCCAGTTACCGATATTGTGCGCGTATTGGTTACATCTGCATTGGTCCAGTATGTATTATTTATTAGTGTTGAAGGGATTGTTGTGATTGGGTTATTGGTAGATGCAGCAATTGTAATATGCAGTAAATTGAATGTTATATTGTTCAACAAACCTCCATTGATTGGTCCGTGATTGCCCGTCGGATTCGTTGGATTTCCCTCGTTTCCTGGCCAACCAAAAACATTTTGACCTGGAGTAAGCGCTTGTAATTCGGAAGCTGCATTGTATGCTTTCAAATCGATAGTTGATCCAACGGCATCGTTGCTTAAATCGAGAAGAATTTCAACTCGTTCGCCTGTGTGTAATGCTAAACGCGTAACTGAAACAGGCGCATTTAAAAGACCAGCATCATTTCCAATCACATAAAATGTCCGATTATCGCTAAAGCCAAGGTTGTATCCACGTTGAATTTCACCATTCAGAATACGCAACCGCACAACCTGTTTTGGTAAAGATGTCTGAGCGTTTAAAACGCCATTCACCATTTCATAATCGCCGTAATTATCAATAATACTATCGGCCATTTGATTTCCAGTTAAGAAACGACGGCTTGTCAATGCAAGTGGAATATCATCAATACCATAAGTTCGAGGTAGGGGCAGAGCAGCTTCTTCATCATCCCGAATGATAATAAAACCACCGACTCCTTTCGTTACATGCTTTTGCGTCATTTCGTGCAAATGCGGATGGTACCAAAGTGTAGCCGCTTGATTTTTAACTGTCCAGTAAGGTTGCCAATGCGTTCCGGGTGGAATAATTTGATGCGGGCCGCCATCCATCACCGCTGGTAAATGCATGCCATGCCAATGAATGGTGGTAGAATCATTGAGTGTATTGTGCACATCCATGGAAACCAAATCGCCTTTGCGCATGATAAGCGTTGGTCCCCAGAATTTCATGGCATTAACTGCGCCTGTAATCGTTGGATTTCCTGTGCGAAATTGAGCAAAAGTATCTTTCAACGTAAGGTTGAAACTTGTTCCCGAAATGGTATCGGGGATAATAAGTGTATTGTATTGAGCAAAAATAGTGTTCTGGAAACTAAAGAATACTAAGATCGCAAAGACTTTGTAAGATAATTTCAGTTTCATATTAGTGTTGGATTATGATGTTTTTTGATAAGATTTTATTTCCAATGGACATGCGAACAATGTATTCACCATCATACAAACTACGCGTATCGAAATAAGCAACCGAACTACCTTGATACATGGTTGTAGTTTGGATGAGTTTCCCTTGAATATCGAAAAGTTCGATGGTTGAATTTTGTTTGTTTACCGATTTCCATTGAATGGCCAATAAATCATCTGCTGGATTAGGATAGGTCAATAAATTTAAATTGGATGCATTTACATCTTCAACCTTTGTAACATTAGGAGTATACGTTTGAACTGTTTCGGTTATAGAAGTAACTTTTACAGCAGTTTTGGTTCCGTAAAATGTAGGTCCAACCACATAAGGATAGGCCGAATTCCAATTCTCATCCACCGTAGCAAAATAGCAATAGGTTCCTCCTGGATATTCAGGTGTTTTGCAATAGCGTCCGTTGTGTTCGTCCAGGTAGTCGGGAGTTGAAGCAGAAGTTGGGTTGTATTGATAATCTTCACGGAAATAACCCAAAGGATAGGTAGTGCTCACATCGGGACCTGCTGTAACAGTTGCACCTGCTGCATTTGTTGTTCGGCTGGTGATATTTCTCAAGGAGTAGCTCGATTTCATTCGAACAATTTCACCAGTTCCGGTTGTATCTCTGTATCCATAGGCCCCATAAATAGGAAAACCATCGTAAGCATAACCAATGAGTGGAGAATGTTGAGTGCTATCAATTACATACAAACCATCCGATGCATATAAATCGCACACATTCGAAATTACATCCAAATCGAGGTTGAATGCACTTGGATTTTGGTGGTGGTGATAGTTACCCATGGCAGGATGCGCTTTTGCACAATCGAAGCCCAAACGTTCGCCCACAACAGCATCGCGGTTCCAAACATTGTTGCCCATTCCACCTAATGGTCCACCCGCCAAAGCATTGTTTGCAGCATTCCAAGAAACGCCATCGCGATAATCGAATAGAGCAACTCCATTAATGAAAATTCCAATGTTTCCACCTGTTGTATTTGTTGGCGTTCCCGTATTTTGAACTGGATTGAGGGATATTTTAAAAATCGCATTTTGGTTCGTCGCTAGTGATGGATTTCCATCTTGAAAAGGACCCGTGATGTATGCCGGAATTCCCTTTGTGGAAACATACACCCAACTTGCAGAATATTGAACGGTTTGCACATTCGCTAAAACATTATCGTTTATGGGAGTGGAATTTCCTGCAACATAATGTCGGCCCATAATGCCTGTTGTATTTTGTAGCCAAGAAGTAATGGCTGGACTTTGTGCATTGGCTAAAATTGCACCGAAACTTAACGTTAAAAGAAGAATTGTTTTTTTCATGTGTTATGGATTGATGTTTTGAAAAAATAAAAATCCCCAATTCATTGCTGATCGGGGATTCTAGATTATCTTGAAATGATTATTTTTTTGGAAATCGAATTTTTGCCTTGTAGGTATTGTAGAATATACTCGCCTTGGTAAAGGGTTTGAATATCAAGGAATGCAACCGAACTACCTTGGTTTAGTTGAGTTTTTAAAACACTTCTACCTTGCAAATCAAATAAATTGATACTTGCATTTTCTCTATTAAGTCCGTTGCATTTGATGGCAATATAATCGCTTGATGGGTTTGGGAATATACTCACATCTGAATCTTTCAAAACATTATCATTTAAGGTAATTGTTTCGGTATATGTAGTAACAGCTTCGGAAATTGAAGTCACTTTAACGGCCGTTTTAGTTCCGTAAAATGTTGGTCCAACCACATAAGGATAGGCCGAATTCCAATTCTCATCCACCGTTGCAAAATAGCAATAGGTTCCCCCTGGATATTCGGGTGTTTTACAATAGCGTCCGTTGTGTTCGTCCAGGTAATCAGGAGTGGAAGCAGAAGTTGGGTTGTATTGATAATCTTCACGGAAATAACCCAAAGGGTAGGTAGTGCTCACATCGGGACCTCCGGTAACAGTTGCGCCTGCTGCATTTGTTGTTCGGGTGGTGATATTTCTCAAGGAATAGCTCGATTTCATTCGAACAATTTCACCAGTTCCGGTTGTATCTCTGTATCCATAGGCCCCATAAATTGGAAAACCATCGTATGCATAACCAATGAGCGGTGAATGTTGCGTGCTGTCGATTGCATATAAACCATCCGAAGCATAAGCATTGCAAATGTTTGAAATGACATTTAAATCGAGATTAAAAGCGCTTGGATTTTGGTGATGATGATAATTTCCATTTGCAGGATGTGCTTTTGCACAATCGAAACCGCCACGTTCGGCAAGAATTGCATCACGATTCCATACACCATCGCCCATTCCGCCTGTTGGGCCACCTGCTAATGCACCAGTTGAGAATTTCCAAGATACACCATCGCGATAATCGAATAAGGCAACCCCATTTATGAAAACACCAATGTTACCACCTGTTGTATTTGTAGGATTTCCGGGGTTTGGAATTGGATTGCGAGATATTTTAAAAATAGCATTTTGTGCTTGGGCGATTGTTGGGTTCATTATAAAAGGCCCTGTAATGTATGCGGGAATGCCTTGTGTGCGAACATAAACCCAATTGTTTGAATATTGAACGGTTTGTACATTCGCTAAAACAGTGTCGTTTATGGGAGTGGAATTCCCCGCTGCGTAATGCCTCCCCATAATTCCGGTGGTGTTTTGCAGCCAGGAAGTAACAGCTGGGCCTAACTGTGCATTTAGTGAAATACTTAATGTTGAAGCAATGAATACAAGTAATAGATTTTTCATTTGATTAGAATTTAAATAACCAAGTTTGCTGAGTGCAATTTGGTGAAAAGGTTTATTTGGGATAAGAATATTTTTGATTGAATAGAAATTCTCGATCGGTTAACGTTAGTAAAAACGCTGTTAAATCTACCTTTTCGTTGGATGTTAATTCGATTTTCTTTTGCAATTTTTTTGAAAGTGTTGGACCTTTCTGAATGCCCGAAGCGTAGTGATTTAACACTTCCGAGAGTTTTTTAAATCGACCATCGTGCATATATGGGTAGGAGAATTCAATGTTTCTTAAAGTTGGGACTTTGAATTTTAAGGAGTCTTTGGCGTTTTGAGTAACCCGCATGCGCCCAAAATCCATTAGCGAAGTATCAACTCGCAACCCGTTATTTTCAAATTCGCCATTGGTTAATAGTGGTTCGGTATGACACGAAGCACAATGGCTCTTAAACAATCGATATCCATTTTCTTGCTGCGTGTTGAAGTAGATTTCTTTACGCAACATTTTATCGTAAAGCGAATTCGAACTAACAATCGTTAACATGAATTGCGCAATGGCTTTAAGGGTCTTTTCACCCGTGATCCACTCATCTCCAAAGGCTTTCTTAAAAAGGGTTTTATACTTTGTGTTTGCATTTAACTTCGAAATAACCCGCTCGAAATGTTCATCCATTTCATCCGGATTTTCGATAGGTGCCAACGATTGCATATCGAGGTGGTTAATTGCTCCATCCCACATAAAGGATTTTTGCCAAGCCAAGTTCATCACTGCTGGAGCATTCCGAAATCCAATACGGTCGTCAATGCCGTGACTTAAATCGTGATCTACATGCGTAAAAGCGGTGTATTGCGAATGACAACTCGAACACGAAATGGAACTATCTCTTGATAAAATTGGATCATAAAACAAGTGTCTGCCGAGTTCAATTTTATCTGAATTAAGTGGATTTTTAGCAAAATTATACTGCGGTTTGGGCCAGTTTACTGGAACTTGAAAGGGTACATCATCGAGCATCCGAAACCCCGAAATGACAATCAAAATAAAGATAATCGAAATGTATGATCGTTTCATTTTTGATTTGATTCGGTTTCTCAGTGTAGGGTGGAGCTTATTAATCAATGAAGTTTAAATATATACAAAATTAAAGATGACGTTTCATTAGAATGTCGGTTTGAATATCATCACCTAATATAAATGGATGCTTTCCAAATTCAACAAATCCATTTTTTTGGTAGAAACGAATGGCCTTGTAATTCTTTTCCCATACTCCCAGCCATAAGGACTGAGCACTTTTTTCACTGCAAATTTCGATTGCTTTATTCAATAGATTTTGTCCAACATTTTTCCCTTGAAATTCTTCGCTTACATAAACCCGTTCTATTTCGATAGAATCATCTTCTTTGAAATCAGTTTGAGCATCCCCGAAATTTATTTTCAAGTACCCAATAATTACCTCATCCATTCTTGCGAAGTAAAATAAAGACTCCGAATTCATTAATTCATTCGTTAATCGCTGAATCGACAAATTCTCATCCAAGTACTTCCTCATATTTCCCTCCGAATTTTGATTCGAGAAAGCTTCAACGAATGTTTCCTTGCTGAATTTTTGTAATTCATTAATCTCATTGGGTTGTATTAAGCTAATTTCCACAGCAATCATTTTTTCTTTGGTTCGCTCGTTGTTAATTTTCCATTAAATAAAAACATTTCGCCATTTGTTTAGAGATCTCAACGGCATTCAAGCTCGGCGACATAATTTTGGTTTGTTTCGCTAAGTCGAGGGCTTCGATCATCTTTTCCATATCTATTCCAATCTGAATTTGCTTCTTTGGGTCAACTAGCATTTCAATTTTTTGAACGCATTGAAAGGGATTCAAATAACCTCCCAAATGAAATTGGAATTCATTTTTCCGCGATTTACACACATTGCTATTCCCTTCAATTTTAGCATTGATATACCCGTTTTGCCAGGTCCAATACATCCCGCGTGTCGGGTCTAAGTCGCCCCCCATTGCACCTGATACATTCGTTAGGCTGTCAATTCCCAAATAAAATTCTAGTTTGTCAAACACCATTTCTACCGGAATTTCCAATTTGATTTTATGTGTTGAATCATCCAATAAATCAATCAAATGAAAACTATCTCCTTCCATCCAAATTTGCTTTTCTGATTTCCAAAAGCTTAGTTTTGAAATATAGAATCTGAATTCCGTAATCTTCACACTGTCTTGTTCGTTGATATGGAGAGAAATTGGGGTATAATCAAAAATCGAGTTTTTGCCAGCCGCATGAAAATCGATGCTTAGGCTTTGCGCATTACTATCCGCTATTGAAAAGAGCATAATCAGAACAAGCACAGATGTTTGAAATGCAGAATAAACAGATTTAAAGTAAAGCATCATCGTTTTTATCGATTTCATTTTTTAGTTTGCCGAAATTAAATCAATTATTGCTTGAATAGGATAATTACATCAAGTTCCTCAAGACTAATACATGTAAAGATGGTTTAATTCCATATTTACTAATACAGATGAATATTTTTCGTGCATCATTTAAAATTAGAGCAAGGATTTCGAAATTATTTTTGGTATTCAGCGTAGTAATATCAATCTAATTAATTTCGTTTTGTAGATGATTGAATTTCATTTTTGATTGTTAAGAAATTCGATGAATATTCAATTAAAATGTTTTTAAACGTATATAAATGTTTAAAAAACGAGTATCTGCTCATGATGATATAAATTGCATCCGGGTAGGGGATATTTGGGTTTCCCTAAAGAATTTTCATGTCACATGCAAATAAAATTACTAACAGGGGCGTGCTATTTCTGTCTATCTAGTATGGAAATTATATTTATTATTTAATTGAAAATAATTCCAAATTCAGTCTGTTAAATTCATTTTAATTTGAGTTTTAATTTACATTTGTAATTCGTTCCGGTATATGTTTTAAAAATCCATATACCATGTATAATCAACTGATAATTTTAAATTTTACGCACCAAAAACAAACCGGTTTTGGTCTTAGTTTCAAACGCGAGTCCATATTCTACTCTCCAGTAGGGTCATTTAAAAATGCAATCTGGATAAATGATTTGCGTTTTTGGTGGATTATTGATAATCAAGAGTCTCGACTCTTTTTAAGGAATCTTTTTGAACAATTGGAAAATGTCGAATATTTTATTCGAATTGGAAAACGCAACTATCCATTGCCAATTTGGTATGGAAAAATTCCTGTTTTGCAATATTTAGATGTTATTGGCCCAAACACCCGTCTTGAAATTATCAAGCTTATTGAATGGATGCAACATAAGCGATACAGTAAAGTCACCATCGATAATTATTACAATACCCTTTGCGGTTTTTTAAGATTCTTTGCTGTTAAGAATTTGAATGATATTAATCATGAAGACCTAATAAGGTATAATAGAGAATATATCATTGATCGGAATTTGTCGTCTTCGTTCCAGAATACCTTAGCCAGTGCATTGAAACTACTTCTGAATATTTCTGAGAACAAATCATTCAATCCGGATACAATTGAGCGTCCCCGTCGTGAGCACCGATTGCCCAATGTGTTATCTAAAGAGGAAGTTAAGTTGATTATTAATGCATTGAAAAATAATAAACATAGGTTAATGTTGAAGATCATATATGCCTGTGGATTACGTGCCGGGGAGCTCATTTCACTCAAGCCCAACGACATTCATCGCGACCGCGAGATTTTACACATTAAGAATGCTAAAGGGAAAAAAGACCGCGTAGTTCCAATACCCATGAGCCTGATACACGAAATAGAGGCCTATAGAAAATATCAACAAGGTGACACCTATTTATTTTGTGGTCAGAAGAGTGAGGATTCATATAGTAGTAGAAGTTTGCAACTTGTTTTCAAGGAAGCCCTAAAACGAGCCGGAATTACAAAGCCTGCAACCCTGCACTGGTTAAGGCATTCATACGCAACGCATTTACTAGAGCGTGGCACCGACATTCGATACATCCAGGAGTTACTTGGCCACAGTAACACCAAGACCACCATGATTTACACACATGTGAGTAAAAAATCATTACTTGAAATTAGAAGTCCATTCGAAGATTTGTAGTTTTAGTATTTTATAGTACGTTTGTTACTCTTAATCTTAAAAAGAAGCTCAACCTCGCATATCGCCCTTATATAACACATTACAAGATATGTTTAGTCGGGTGTAAGAGAGTTATGGGCAAGTTTAGTTCATCATTTCGTTCTATCTAAGCAGTTTGCTGTAGACTAATTTATTAATTTATGTAAATTTGAGACTTCAAAACTCTTTTAATAATTTGGGAGAAAAATGAATCAAATAGAAAGAAACAATAAGATTGAAAAAAGTAAAGGCTTTTTGAAATGGCAAAAATCACGAAAGTCAGATAATCGACTTTTATTCTATACATCTATAGTGCTGATTGGATTAGGATTGTATACATTATCAATTAATGATTATCAAATCACACTATTGTCATTAATTTTTTTGGGCCTTGCATCTTTTATTGTTTTCAAAATTTCCACTGCAAGAGTAAATCTAGAGACATATTTAGAAATTAAAAAGGAATATGAAATTAATAAAAAGGGAATAAAGTCTCAGAAGCAAGATGCTTCGAAGACAAATCTAGATGTAATTAAAGAAACAAATGAAGCAATGGCTTCAAAATTGAATATGAATATATTCAAAGGAAAAAGTCGAGATGAAGTCAAAAGTCATTTATCAACACTTTTAATTGATTCAGTTGGTGGAATCGAAACTTCAGAAAAAAACATCGAAATTATAAAGAATACTAATTATAATAATCACGAAATAGTTTGTTTAACCGAGCTCATTAAATCTAACATATTATTTAATAATTTAGATTATATAAACAATATTCAATCGAAAATTATACAGCTTGAAAAAAGTATCAGTGAAAGAGAATTAAATATTTCTGAGAAATGGGAAGCGACAAAAAATATAAACTATTTGAAAAACTTAAAAAAACAAGCAGTTATTTTTTCACCCGGACTTGATATAGTTATATTTTTTGAAAACGGAAAAATAAAAATTGTTGACATCTGTAATAACTGGAAAGAGATTAGCGATTACGACATATTTGATATAAATTTTATTTTTAATTATTTTAAAATAAGATATCAATTCCCATACTTCTATAAGAGATGTGATGAAGAGTCTTTGAAAAGATACGAATTATTAAATTCTGATTTAAATAATTACATTGATGAATATTTTAAAATAATAAAAGTTAGTGGTAAGGATAAACTATCAGAAGAATATGGTTTCAATTTTTCAGGTGGTATTGATAACCGGAACCGTTTTATAAATTCCATAAAAGAGTTTGTTTTTATTTCGAATTTATTTGATGCCATAATCCCAATTATTAATTCTAATACTGAAAATTCTTTAGCTAAATTTAAAATAGATTCTTCAAACAAATTAATACTAGCAGAAAATGATTTTGATAAGCTGTTAAGAAGCAACCAAAATAAAATATCAAAAATTGATGTGATTTATATCCATAAATTCGTAAAACTATCCACTTATTTAAGCAAGAAAAAAGAAAATATTGAAATATTTTACAATTCAATAGACAGAAATAACCTGAAAGAAATACAAGCAAGGATTTCATTTTTAACTGAACAAAATCAAACATATGAAATGTTGCTTTTTCATTCAATTAATATGATTGGTTCTTTATTAGGTGGTGATTTAGTTTCTTTTTATGAAATCTATGAAGCATTTGATAAACTTAATGTTTTTAATTCCAATTGGGAAAATGAAGTTTCAGGTCAATTATCACAGATTAGTGATAACATTTTAGAGTTAATTGATTCAATTCATAAAATGGAGGATAGCATAGTTAATGAGCTAGTTAGTTTAAAATATGTAACTCAAGAATCTTTTAAGGATTTGAATTTTAACGTAACAAGGCAGTTAATGGATGTAAAATCTACAATTAATTTCAATAATTTATTAAACGGAATTCAGACATACCAGTTGTATAGGATAAATAGGAATATGAAGAGTATCAGATAATATGAAGATTAAAGAAGAAAAACGTTTAGCGAGCCTTTACTATAGCTTTAAACAAAGAGGTGATAGGCAATTTACAAAAGCAGAGTTTTTAACATGGTATGCTGAAAACTTAAAATTAGGTTGTTTTTACTGTGGTTTAAAAATTGAAACTCAAATCCAACTTATTAAAAGCGGTAAAATTAATTCCAACCGATTTTTCAATAATAAATATGAAACTAAAAGTGGAGAAGAAAAATATGGTACTAGAGGTAAGTCCTTAGAAATAGACAGGAAAGATCCTAAAGGGCCTTATTCAGTTGATAATTGCGTATTATTTTGTTATTTTTGCAACAATGATAAAAGCGACGTCTTCAGCGCAGATCAGTACATTATTTTTATTGGTGGGGATTCTAAAAACAAAAGCAATAATCCTCGTTATAAATATTTTATGACTCTGCTTGATAAAAAAAATATTATAAATTTTAGTCAAACCAGCCCATAACAGCGCACAAGCGCAACCCGAAGAGGGTATGCGCCTGTGCGCGGAACGTTATATGCAATGCGCTCGAATTCCCAAGGCCGGCTTAATTTTCGGAAATTGAAAGTTCTTTAACATAATTGAAAATCTAACTGAGAATATAATCAGGAAAATAATCGCCTGCAAACTGCAAGTTCAAAATTAGCCGAAGAGAAATTGAATTA
>Ga0114967_10001739_pt1 | contig 18242 bp, 16 predicted proteins | sample M_130628_MF_Meta_FD_92639 | JGI IMG/M metagenome (GOLD analysis project Ga0114967, IMG submission 92639) | Freshwater microbial communities from Lake Montjoie, Canada to study carbon cycling - M_130628_MF_MetaG | ecosystem: Environmental > Aquatic > Freshwater > Lake | place: Lake Montjoie... | reverse complement strand
TGGGGTGCATGGGCGCAACGTTGGACTGCTGAAGAAGGTCGCCACGCCATCGTGATGCGCGACTACATCACAGTGAGCGGACTTGTTGACCCCAAGGTTTTGGAAGATGGTCGCATGGCTCAGGTCAGTAGTGCGATTGTTCCTGAACCGGATAACCCAGTTGACGGAATGTGTTATGTAGCGATGCAAGAATTGGCCACGCGTATTTCGCACCGCAACACCGGCACGATGCTCAATGATCCTGCTGGCTACAACGTGATGATGAAGTTATCAACCGATGAAAATCGTCACCATTTGTTTTATCGCGATCTTGTCAGCAAGTTGATTGAACTGAATCCGTCGGCAGCCATCGAGGCGTTGAAGCGTCAGGTGATGTCATTTTCTATGCCGGGAATCGGAATTCCTGGATTTGTTGACCATGCTCGAGCAATCGCAAAAGTTGGAATCTACGATTTCTCAATCCATCATGAAAAGATCATCATGCCTTTGGTCTTTCGCCAATGGGCCATTGACAAGGTTGAAGGTCTTTCATCAGCGGCCGAAGAAGCCCGTGATGTCATGTTTAAATACATTGACCGAGTGGGTAAAGTTGCCCGTCGTCAGGTTGAACGGCGTGAAGCTACCGAAGCCTCTGCGATCGCCATTCTTTAGGGTGTGGATAATTTAGATTTAGGGGGGATATGTGAGCGCAACTTATGCGGCTAATCGCCGAATCGTTGATGTGGACGCTCATATTCTTGAGCCAAAGGGATGGTTGCGTTCGTATGCGCCAACCTCAGTACAAGAGCAGATTCCCGAATTGGGTCAGGGTGACCCCAAGTTTGATGAACTCTTAGACGAGTCATTTCGTGATTACTCAATGCGGATCGGTGATGATCGCCTGCAAGATGAACTTGCTCGAGATTTCATGACAATACAGCGCAAGGGCTGGATGTCGCTCGGGGGATGGGATATCAACGAACGAACTCGTGCGCTTGATCTGTTGGGCTTTGAATGCCAACTGATTTTTCCTACGGGATCATTTGAACAATTAATGTCAACACCTATTTCTGTCCGCCCAGAAGCTGTGCGGGCAATGAATCGTGGGATCGTTGATTTTTGTCAAGACCCACGACTCATGGCAAGCACTTATGTGCCTTTTGAATTTGGTCCGACGATTGCAATTGAATTGATCGCCGAAGCGGCGAGAAACAATGTTCGCGCGATATTGATTGATTCGATCCCTGCGTCGCAGCAATATTCATTCACCCATCCTGATTTTGATGTTGTGTGGGCCGCAATTCAGGATTCTGAAATCGCCGTGTTCCTACATGTAGGCGCCGACCAGAATTATCGGCCAGTGCCGCCAGCATTTTTCGACAATGGGCGAGATATGCGACATTTCCGCTCCGATGCACCAGGAGACCCACTGTCCTACATGGCTATTGGATATCCCGCTGAACTCTTTTTGGCCTCGTTGGTTTATGACGGAGTGTTGGAGAAATTTCCGAAGTTGCGGATCGGAATAACAGAGTTAGGGGCGACATGGTTGCCTTCGTTCCTTCACTTTATTGACACTGGTTTTCGGGCTTTCAAAAACATTCAGGACCTTTCGCACCTCACTTTGAAACCTTCGGACTATCTGCGTCGTCAGGTGGTCGTGAGTCCCTTTGCTGGTGAGGACGTTGGTTGGGTGATCGAACAAAGTGCCCCAGAAATGGTGGCATTTTCGTCTGATTACCCGCATCACGAAGGCACAGATGATCCGATCCGGCGTTTTGAAGCCAGCATGGTGGGCTTGGAGCGTTCGGACTTCGACGCCTTTTACTTTGCCAACGGTGCCCGACTTTTGGGTCTTTGAGTTCCGTTATCTCCCCAGCGGGCAAATAGAGTACGCAGTACGAAACTTTCTATGGGGGCAACATGAATTACGACCTAATCATCCGAGGTGGCATGGTGGTGGACGGCACTGGCAAAGCGCCAGTTCGTGCAGATGTTGCCGTGATTGCAGATCGGATCGCAGCAATCGGCAACTTGTCTGCTGACACTGCCACTCGGGAAATTGACGCCACTGGTTTGACTGTGTCACCTGGATTTGTTGACCTGCACACCCACCTTGATGCGCAAGTGGGTTGGGATCCGTATATGACATCAAGTTCATGGCACGGAGTCACCACCGTGTTGATGGGCAACTGCGGTGTCACCTTCGCCCCAGTCGTTGAAAAAGATCGTGAGTTTTTAGCCGAGATGATGGAGAGTGTTGAAGACATTCCACGTCAATCAATTCTTGATGGTCTCCCATGGGACTGGGAAACATATCCTGAGTATCTAGATTCAGTGCAACGACTGAAGCCTGCGCTCAACGTTGTAGGTCTAGTTGGGCACTGCGCAATTCGTTCGCAAGTTATGGGTGATCGTTCGTTGAGTGATGAGGACCCAACACCTGAAGAACTTGGCCGCATGGCGGATATTGCTGAAGAGTCTGTTGCAGGTGGTGCTGTTGGATTCTCAACATCGCGCATTTTGTTACATACGGTTCCTGACGGACGTTGTGTTCCGGGTACTTACGCAAAGATTGATGAATACAAATCAATTGCTGACGGAATGAATCGTGCAGGGGGAGGAATTTTCCAAGCGGTCAATGATTTCGCTACTAAAGCTGAATATGAATTCAAATTGTTGCGCGAGATGGCGCAACACGCCGGAGACGTTTTGTTTTCTGGAGGTGCTGGAGATGGTGATCTGCGCTCGGTTGAGCGTATGAATGCATTTTTCACCCATGTCAATGAAAACGAGGGTCGCATTTCATCAGCTACGCAAACTCGTCCGGGTGGAACACTGATGGGTCTCAAGCAAACTCCGCCCGTCGCCGGCAAGGTGTGGAACGAAATGATGAAGTTGCCGACGGTGGAAGCGCGCTTGAAAGTTTTACAAGATCCGATTCGTCGCGCTGAACTTATTGAAGAAGGAAATCGCAAAGGAACATGGTACGACGCAACGAAGATCTTCCCATTGGGTCTTGACGAATTACCCAATTACAATGTGCATAATCCGAAATCTGTTGCGGTTCTGGCTGCTGAAGCGGGCGTCACACCAGTCGAATTGATTGTCAACCGCTTGCTTGCCAGCGAAGGCCGTGAGGTTTACAACGCGTGGTTCTTCAACCGTAATACCGAATCAATGGAAGTCTTCTTGCAACTTGATGCAGTCGTTCCTGGTTTGGGTGATGCAGGTGCGCATGCGGGTCAGATTTGCGACGCCGATAGCCCAACCTTCTATTTGTCCTATTGGTATCGCGATCGAAAAACTGTGACACTTGAAAAGGCGATTCATCAATTGACCGCTAAGCCGGCAGCAGTTTTAGGTCTCATTGACCGTGGGACCCTGAAGGTTGGAGCCTTTGCCGACATCAATGTTTTTGACCCCGAAAAACTGCAAACCGAATACCCCGAATATGTCTACGATTTCCCGGGTGAAAAGGGACGTTTCATTATTAAGTCTCGGGGTTACGCGGCCACGATCGTCAATGGTGAAGTGGTGACTGAGCAGGGTCAACATACGGGACAGCGACCAGGGCGGGTCATTCGCGAATTCGCCCGTTAGGTATGTTGAGCCTAGGGCGAAGTAATGTTGTCATATGCCTAAGCCCGGAATGCACTCAGGAAACAACACCGACGACTCAATGAACTTGGCTATGTCAGCCAAAGTCATGCCGCTTTATGAAGCGGTCGTAAGTTTCATCGTTGAGGAAGTCAATCCAGTGACTGCTCAGTACTACAAACTGGGAGAGGGTCGCGCTGACCATTGGGGCTACGGAGTTGGCCAACTAGAACTGCTTGATGCGCTGAAAGCCAAAGCCAAAGCTCGTGGTTTGTGGAACTTCTTCTTACCTGATGCAGAAACTGGGGAGGGTCTCTCCAATCTTGATTATGCCTACATCGCTGTCGAGTTAGGAAAGAGTCCGCTTGCCTCTGAAGCAATGAACTGCAGTGCTCCAGACACTGGCAATATGGAAGTGCTTGAGCGCGTGGGGACGCCTGCACAAAAGAAGCGTTGGCTTGAGCCATTGCTGGCTGGTGAGATTCGTTCGGCGTATGCCATGACCGAGCCCGATGTGGCTTCATCTGATGCCAAGAATCTTGAGTGCAGCGCTGTCCGTGACGGCGACGAGTGGTTGATCAACGGCGAGAAGTACTACATCTCTGGTGCTGGTGACCCGCGTTGCAAGATCATGATCTGCATGCTGATGACGAGTCCAGACGCTGGACCGCATCGTCGCCATTCACAGATTCTCGTTCCAATGGATACGCCTGGAGTTGAGATTCTTGGTCCGATGGAAGTCTTTGGTGAAGATGACGCGCCACACGGCCACATGCATCTGCGTTTTACCAATGTGCGAGTGCCAGCGGACAACATGTTGTTGGGTGAGGGACGGGGCTTTGAGATTTCTCAGGTGCGTCTCGGACCTGGTCGAATTCACCACTGCATGCGTTCGATCGGTGCGGGTGAGCGAGCCCTGGAACTGATGATTCGTCGTGGACTCAGTCGCGAGGCTTTCGGTAAGCCGATCGCTCGACTTGGAAAGAACACCGAGGTCATTGCGAAAGCGCGTATTGAACTTGAAGCCTGTCGCTTGATGGTGTTGCGTGCCGCCAAGGCCATGGACACTATGGGTAACGCCGAAGCCCGTGTTTGGGTGAGTGCTGTCAAGGCCATGGTGCCGATTCGAGTCTGCGCAATCATCGATGAAGCAATTCAGGTATTCGGAGCTACAGGTGTGTCACAGTGGACCCCGTTGGCTCGCATGTACGCCAGCCAGCGCACGCTGCGTTTGGCTGATGGTCCCGACGAAGTGCATTGGCATGTCGTTGGTCGTAATGAAATCGCGCGTTACGAAGGTGAAGATAATGACACGACTCGCGCTGCTCGTAGCAACGAGAATCAGTTCTCAGGTCCATCCTGATGACCGGCGCACCTGTGATCATCAGCAAGGAGATCAATGCCACACCGCAAGCCGTGTGGGCACTGGTCAGTGATCTTCCTCGGATGGGAGAATGGTCTCCCGAGAATCAAGGTGGGGAGTGGGTCAAGGGCGCCACCGGTCCCGCTGTCGGAGCGCGATTCAAAGGTCATAACTCAAGTGGTACGAAGAGTTGGAACACCACGGTCAAGGTTTTTGAATATGTACCCGGCACCAAGATCGTGTTTGCGCTGATGGTCGGTGGTTCACGTTGGTGTGACTGGGTGTGGGAAGTTGCGCCGTCGGCGAACGGAACGTTAGTCACTCATTCGTGGATTGATCGTCGCAGCAAACTTGCCGATTGGTTAGGCAAAAAAGTAAGTGGTGTAGCCGACCGTGGCGAACACAATCGCAAAAATATGCAAGTCACTGTTGACTCTCTGGCGACAGCAGTCCATGGAAGTTGAAATGATTGTGGAGATCCCGCAAGGGTCTCGCAATAAATATGAAATGGATCATGAAACTGGCGCTATTTGGCTTGACCGAACTTTGTTTACCGCCACCCAATATCCGCTTGATTATGGATTCTTTCCTCATACTTTGGGGGAAGACGGTGACCCGCTCGATGCATTGGTGTGGCTTAGTCAGCCAACTTTTCCAGGCTGCCATGTATATGTTCGTCCCGTGGCCGTGTTCTGGATGGAAGACGAAGCCGGTGGGGACGCGAAAGTACTGTGCGTCCCGTCGCATGATCCACGCTTCGCTCAGTATGCAGACATAAAAGATTTACCCCAGCATTTACTTGCTGAAGTCGGCAACTTCTTCGAGGTCTACAAGTTGATTGAGCCGAACAAACAGACAACTGTGCGTGGCTGGGAAGGTCGTGAAGCGGCCGAAAAGGAAATATCTGCGGCTTTCACCCGCCATACAACTCACTGACGGGAATTGTCAGAGGCTAGTGATCAAGGTAGCGATACTCAGCACACACAAAACCATTGCTGGAGCAGTGCCTTTTAAGGTGTCGCGCACGCGTAGGTGGAACCAAATAGCCAACAAGAAGTAAATGCTCAGGCAGAGAGCGGCGTAGACCCGCAGCCCTTCGTTAGAGAAACCGATGAGTAGTCCGAGAGCGCCAGCAATCTTGGCAACCCCTAGGGCGGGGATGATACGTAAGGGCACTTTGAGGTGTGTCATACTTTCCACTATTTGGGGCTTCAGGGTGAAGTCTGCGTATGCGGAAGCTAGACAAATTGCTGCTAGAAGAATTGAAAGAATATGACTGGTGAGATCCATGAGAAGAACTTATCAGACATAAAACAGTAAAGTTTATTCATACGGAATGAGGGGAAATGGGAACACAACAAGAAGCCAACAAACTCGTCGCTGAAGCGCATTGGAATTCGATGTATGCCAAAGATTGGAGTGATGTCGCGCAACGATTCGCTGATGACGCCGAATATATGGACGTTGGAGCAGTCCCGCCAGTAGTCGGCGGTGACGAAATCGCCGAACGTTTACGACTTGGTCTTGGGCCAACGGAAAAGATGGTCCATCAACCAGGAAATGTTTTGGCTGAGGGCGACATCGTGATCACTGAGCATAAAGAGGTATGGCATTTCCATACGGGCGAAGTGATCGTTCATCCATTCACCTCCGTGATGGAAATTCGTGATGGAAAGATCTGCCGTTGGCACGACTACTCACACCTAGGTAACTTGCTGGATAACGCCCCACGATGGTGGCTGGAGTACATCATGAGTGGTGGTACCACCCCGATTCCGAAATGATCAGAGAAGTTTGCGGAAGAGCTTCGCTTTTTTCGCTGTATAGGGCGGATAAGCCAGTGAAGGATCAAGTTTGGTTCCACGGCTGAGCACGGGCTTCATGTGCTGGAATAAACGCACGCCAGACTTACCGTGATAGCCACCCATCCCGCTTTCACCGATTCCACCGAATGGCAAGTGCGGGCTTGTGAGGTGCATCAGGGTTCCGTTGACAGTTACTCCGCCTGCCGTCGTACGCGTCAACACTTCGTTGACAACTGATTTGTTTTCGGCAAAGACATACAACGCCAAAGGATGTGGGCGAGCGGTAATGAAATCAATAGCCTGCTGTGTTGAGGTGACTGAAAGAACGGGCAACAAGGGTCCAAAGATTTCTTCATTCATCAACGCCGAGTTGATATCGACATCGGCCAATACCGTTGGAGCAACGTAACGGCTCTCGGCATTGGTCTCGCCTCCGATGACGACCTTGCCACCATTCATCAATGACTTCAAGCGATCAAAGTGACGTGGCGAAACGATGCGTCCGTAGCTTTCGCTTGTTTGCGGGTCGGCCCCGAAGAAATCGGTGATCGCTTTGCCGAGTTCGTCTAAGAAAGGCTGCCGAACTTTTTCGTTGACCAAGATGTAGTCGGGGGCAACGCAGGTCTGACCGGCATTGAGCCACTTACCCCAAGCAATGCGGCGAGCAGTGACATGAATGTTGGCTGACTCATCAATGATGACAGGGCTCTTCCCGCCAAGTTCAAGCGTGACTGGTGTGAGGTTGTTGGCTGCGGCAGCCATCACAATGCGGCCAACGGTTCCGTTGCCGGTGTAGAAGATGTGATCAAAATGTTGAGCGAGTAGTGCGGTCGTCTCGGGCACTCCACCTTCGACAAGGGTGATTGCCTTCTGATCGAGATATTTCGGTACAAGGCGTGCCAGCACCGCTGAGGTGGCGGCAGAAACCTCGGAGGGCTTCATCACCACGGTATTGCCAGCAGCGATTGCCCCAGCAGCGGGAACTAAGAGTAATTGCACTGGGTAGTTCCATGGGGCAATGACCAACACAACTCCGAGTGGCTCAGGGATGAGGTGTGACTTGGCGGGCATGGTGACAAGTGGGGTTGGCACACGCTGAGGCTTATTCAACTTTTTGAGGTTCTTCAACATCAACTTAATTTCGCCCGTCACGAAAGCGATGTCAGTGATGAAACCTTCGACGTTCGGTTTGCCGAGGTCGGTCTTCAAGGCCGCGAGAAAGTCGTCTTCGTTCTCTTCGATCATCTTGATCATCTGCTCAAGTTGCTGCTTGCGCCAGGCCAATGGGCGAGTATGGCCCGAGTTGTAGGTAGCGCGAAGAGTGGTTGCGTGATTAGTCATAAAGATGAGCCTACTGCCGCCTTAGGGTTCGACGATATTGAAGCTGTTGGGGAAGGCATCAAGATTGCCAAAGATTGTCAACAAGGCTGTGGCGTCGCCGTCGATAACGATGGAACCTTTGCCGATCTCATCAATAAAAGTTGTCTCTTGAATGATCACCGAAATCAACGTACTGCGTGCCATAGTCAAAGTCGCCTGTGCCTTTTCATCGTTGCGACCCTGAACCGAATACAGAGTTCGATGGGAGAGGCCGAGCAACCATCTTTCGTCGGCAGTTCCGCCCATATCGGTAAAGTGCCAATTAATTTTGAGGCTCATCCCACTGACATTCTCGGATATCAAACGCACTGCCAAGGTGTCAAAGATCTGCTCAATCGTCATCGCTACGAGAAGTCCGCGTCCACGCACCTGTGAACTACCAAGTTGGGGTGGGCCCTGACGAAGTTCCATGGCTCCCGTGAGATATGAATTACGAAAAGTTGAAGACTCCGATTGATAACCCAACTGCTCAAGCGTGTCAGCCTGCAAAGCGCGGGCTTCACTATGTGTTGGATCGGCAAAAATCAGATGATTGACGAGTTCGGCGACCCAGCGATAGTCGCCGGCGGCGAATGCTGCGCGCGCTTTGCTCAGTAGTGCTTCGGCTCCTCCTGCGAGATCCACGTAACGCTGGCCAACTTCGACGGGGGGCAATTTATAAAGGTTGGCCGGGTTGCAGTCGTACCAACTGAGATAGCGCTGGTATACCGCCTTGCTGTTGTGCACTAAATCTCCATAAAAACCACGGGTGTGATCGTGAGCCAAGAAATCATCGGGCAATTCAAGTTTGTCGCCAATTTCTAATGCGTTGAGGCCGAGATTTGCTTGACGCATTGTCTGATCATGCATCCACTTATAGAGATCGCGTTGCAATTCTAAGAAATTGATGAGATCCTCGTTGCCCCAGCGAGGCCAGTTGTGAGAAGTGAACAAGACTTTGGTTCGGGCACCAAAAAGTTCGATGCCTTCATTAATGTATTTTGACCATTTGAGGGAGTTGCGCACGAGAGCACCGCGGATCGGGACCAAGTTGTGCATGGTGTGTGAGCAGTTTTCCGCCATGCACAAACCGTTGAGATCTGGAAAAAAGAAGTTCATCTCCGCAGGTGCTTCGGTTTCGGGCGTGAGTTGAAAGATGATCCGTACTCCATCGACGGTCATTTCTTCGCCGGTGTACGTGATGTCGTGAGTCGGAGCGATGAGTCCTGGGGGACCCACGGGGATGGAATTGCCGAGACCACAATCAACATGTCCTTTAGGTCCCGCCGGCAACATCGGACCAAATTGATAAGTACCGCGTCGTCCCATTGCTGGGCCAGCGATGACATTCTCGCCGATCGTCTCGGCCATAAAACCCACTGGTGCGATGACTTGGCAACGACCAGCAGAGACATCTTCTTGTGTTGTGACACCGTTGACTCCACCGAAATGGTCGGCGTGTGAGTGGGTGTAGATCACGGCAGTCACTGGGCGATATCCGAGATGTTGGGTGACGAGTTCGTAACCAGCGCGTGCAGTGTGTTCAACGGTGAGTGGATCAATGACCACCCAACCCGTCTCACCTTTGATGAAAGTGATATTTGAAATGTCGTAACCGCGCACCTGCCAGACACCTTCGGTCACTTCAAACAAACCGTGATTGGCATTGAGTTGAGCATGACGCCACAAAGCTGGATGCACTGTGTCGGGAGGTTCGGTTTGAAGAAATGCGTAAGCCGAGATATCGGAGACCCTGCGGCCGTTGTCGTCAGTTATCTGACCTGTGGGGTGCGATGCGATGAATCCGCGTTGGGCGCGTTCAAAATCTGCGGGATCAAGTTCAAACTCGACAGAGCGATTGCGCTCGCTGGTATGGCGTGAGGCATCTTTTGGTGATAGGTCGTGCGAATTCATCGTGTGCTCCTGTGAATCTATGGAACTTTAGTGCATGAATAGCCAGATATGCGACCGAAGAGATAACTCCATAGACCTACTTGCTTTGTCGCGACTCTTGGATGACTTCGGCACAAAGTGCTTCGACGTGTTTGACATCTACGCCGAGTTTGTCAGCGATATGCACAGACCACACGAGGGATTGAAGATTCGATTCGAAGTCTATTTGAGACCGAGATTCCAATTTTTTTGCTTGGCGGTTCTGAGTGACCATCACCAAGGTGGATAGAAAGATGGCCTCAAGGCTGACGATCATGGTGAGAGTGCTGTAGCCAACGTCGAACTGTCCTGAGGACCCCAAAACTCCGATATGAAACATGATCCAAATAAAGAACCAAACTAAGTGGAGATAGACAAACTTCATTGAACCAGCGAATCCCGTTACCTTGTCAGTCGTTTTTTCCTCTCTGCTACGAAATCTTTTGAAGTGCATACGCTCTTCACTGATGTCCCAATGATCAAGGTTGAACATATGGCCATCTACCTTGCCGTCACTTTCATCGATGATTCGGCAGGCGTCGCAGGAGTTGGCTGATAAATCGGTGTTAGTCATGTCGCTAACTTAGGGTAATTCTGGAGGATCGCAGAACAGTTCTGCTACCTTAAATCTTGAGCCGGGGGAAATCTCATGAAAAGACCTTTGAAATTGAAATCAGGTATCGCAGGACTGTTGCTCGTAGTTGTGAGTTGTTCTGGGAGCGATTCATCCACCGACACATTGGCGGGGCCGAGTGACTCTGCTGTGTCAACGGAGGCTCCGTCAACTGATGTACCTGTGGAACCTGATTTCACTGCGGTGACACCGACGACAGGCACTGTTGGTGAGGTCGCCGTTGAAGGGCCGATTACCGTGAGTAATCGTGTGCCGCTACCTGATTTCTTATCTGAGGCTCCGACTGGCCCTGTTGTTTTGGCGGGCGGGCTCTTCGAAGCAGAAAAATTTGGCTACATAGAAGAAGAGTTCTTTATTTCGGGAACTGCGAACTCTTATGGTTCGGCCGATCCATTGTCCGCTGATGGTGTTTGGAATGTCACAAAAAATGACACTGCAGAATTCAAAACACGAATAGTCGTCCGTCGACCAAGCGATCCTGCAAAATTCAACGGCACTGTGATCACCGAATGGTTCAATGTGACTGCGGGAATTGATTCAATCCCGGCGTGGAGTGCGTTGTGGCCTGAGATCGTGCGTGAGGGCAGTGTTTGGGTTGGCGTCTCCGCGCAGCGCGTGGGTATTGAGGGTGGAGCAGGATCAACGGCTCCGTTCTTAGTTTTAAAGAACGCTGATCCCGATCGCTACGGCGTACTCAATCATCCCGGGGATAACTACAGTTACGACATTTTTAGTCAGGCCGGTGCTGCTGTTTGGCGCCAATCGGAAGCGATTTTGGGAGGTTTGACTCCCAAAATTTTGTTGGCAACTGGGCAGTCTCAAAGTGCTAGTCGCTTGACGACTTATGCCAATGCCCTCGGTTTGGCCGATGATGTGTATAACGGTTACTTGTTGATTAGTCGTGGACAAAGTGCATCGACGCTCTTTTGCCCCAACGCCGTTCTATTAGAAAATCCACGGACTTGCTTGGATCCCGCTACGACAGAGACGGTGGCTGGACCCGCCAGCGCACAAATTCGTGCTGACCTCACCCGACCAGTTCTCATTGCCGAGGCCGAAACTGATGTGCTGCGCTATCGCCCAGCCACCCAAGATGACACAGATGTTTTACGAATTTGGGAGTCCGCGGGAACAGCTCACTCTGATGCGTACACATTGGGAATCGGAGATGCTGATACTGCTACTGGCGATGGTGACATCGCCCTTTTCGAGGCTCAATTGGCGGCACCCTCATCGGTTTATTACGGCATCATCACCTGTGGTTTGCCACTCAATACGGGTCCGCACACCTACATTCTGCGTTCGGCTTTGCACGGACTTGATCATTGGGTGCGTTCTGGGGAACCTCCTACGTCAATGCCCAAGTTGGAGACCACTGCTGATCTTTCCACTTTCCTCATGGACACAAATGGAAATGTCCTGGGTGGTATTCGTACTCCATTTGTGGATGTCCCTTTGGCCAAACTTTCTGGCTCAGGTCAAGAAGCTGATGGCTTTTGTGGTTTATTCGGAACAACTCTTGGGTTTTCATCCGAAGAGTTACAGGCGCTGTACCCAACGACGCAGGACTTTGTTGCCAAGTGGAATGCCGCGTCCGATGCCGCCGTTGCAACCGGAGCCATCTTGGCAGTTGATGCTGAAAACATTAAGGCTGCAGCGAAAAACTTGGTCATCAAGTAAACGATGATCGCCTGCTAGTTTGCGTGGGTGACATCACCCCTTGAATCAAAATCTAAACAAAATCCAATGTTGGCAATTTTTACCACAGTGTTTATTGACATGTTGGGCTTTGGGATTCTGATACCTGTCTATCCCTTATTGATCAGTCCTGACTCGCCGTTTCGGGTGACTCCAGAATCATGGTCTTTTGGACAAGGTCTGATCATGCTTGGTTGGATGATTGGGATTTTTCCGCTGTGTAGTTTTCTAGCAGCGCCAATTCTTGGCCAAATGTCTGATCGTTACGGCCGTCGGCCAGTTTTGGCATTTTCGATCTTTGGAACGGCCATTGGTTATGCAATTTTTGCGATCGGCATTAGTACAGCAAACATTCCGTTGCTGTTCATCGGCCGCGCCATGGACGGGATAACGGGGGGCAATCAAGCAGTCGCCCAGGCAGCCATTGGGGATATCAGTACCAACGAGAATCGTTCAAAAAACTTCGGAGTTCTCGGAGCGGCCTTCGGCCTTGGTTTCATCCTCGGGCCGTACATTGGCGGTCGCCTCAGTGGACCAAATAAAAGTTTCTACGGTTTGTTCCACACTCCAGATTGGTTCAGCGCTACAACTCCGTTTTGGTTTGCTGCGATTTTGTCATTGTTTAACTGCGCTTTAATTTTGACAATTTTCCCGGAGACCCTGAAGGTCAAAATCAATAACAGTCGCCTGCAATTTGCCCGAGCAGTGAGCAATGTCGTTGATGGTTTCAAATCTGATCGCCTACGCGTTGTCCTCGGTTCAACTTTTCTGTTTAATGCGGGTTTCACTTTCTTCACGACATTTTTCGGGGTGTATCTACGCAACAACTTTGGCTTCAATGCAGGTAAAACGGGTGACTACTTCGCTCTCGTAGGTCTATTCATTGCCGTCACGCAAGCAGTCTTTGTGGGTCGCGTCGCTAAAAGACTCGCAGATTGGAAAGTATTGCGCTTCAGTCTCTTCGGTACCGGAATGGTGATGTTCATTTACTTCGTTAGTCCGACCGATACATCGCTATACCTTTATTTGACAATCCCTTTCTTTACATTCTTCAATGGTCTGTCAATGGCCAACATGGGCGCACTTGTGAGTCGTTCTGCCGAAATGGGTCGTCAAGGAGAAGCGATGGGCATCTTCAGCAGTGTGCAGAACTTAGCCCAGGTACCGGCCTCCATCTTGGTGGGTTATATCGCCACCACCATCACTTCGGCGACGCCACTTGTTGTCTCGGGAAGATGCATTGTCGCAGGTGGTCTGCTGTTCGTTTTATTCTTCAAGCCGAAATATGTCAGTGAAGCCGAACAAATGTCAGGTACTGTCCCGGTGCATTAATGGGACGATTACTTTCGCTGGCCGCCGGAGTGCAACTGGACGTTGCGCCAGTGGACATGGTGGCGGTCGCTCACGAAGCTGGCTGGCCAGCGGTTGGTATTTGGTTTGATGGAAAGGTTTGGGATGATAAAACATCCCGGAAGGTTCGTCAACGCCTTGTTGACACAGGGATCGTTGCCTTAGATATCGAACCGATTATTCCATCAGTCGATGGTAATGATTTTGCTGAGCAACTCATTGAAGCAGCCGCCGTCATTGGCGCTCAACATATTTTGTTTACAAGTCGCCTGAAAGATCAAGCACGAACTACCGAGCGCTATCAACAGGTCTGTGAACTTGCCGAACCACATGGAATCGTGGTTGTGTGCGAGTTTTTACCCATTTTTCCATTGAATACACTGTCAATGGCGGCAGAGATAGTCGGCACTTCTGGTGCGTCGAATGGCGGAGTGCTCATTGACAATTTGCACCTGTCGAGGTCTGGGTCACCAATGGACGATGTGAAAGCAATGCCGATCGATCTTTTTCCATATCTACAAATTTGCGATGCGCCTGCACAATGTCCGACTGATTTTACTGGCTTGCTTGATGAAGCGTTGAATGGGCGATTGTGTCCTGGTGAAGGCTCATTGCCGATCGTCGAATTACTTGAGGCTATTCCAGCAGTGCCTCTGTCTTTTGAGGTTCGCTCAAAGTTCTTACGAGATATCGCCGACCCAGTAGTACGAGCAAAATATTTATTGAAGTATGCACAACAAAGTTGTGGCCACCTCTAGTCGCCTCGTTCGGGTGTGAAGTATTGCGATAGCGCAAAGTCAGTCGGCTGATCAAAGAATGAGCGGATACGTATTAATAGTCCCTCTGCGTTGACCGAAAAGATCTCAATGCTGCGCACGACAACCTGTTTTCCGTCAAGGTCACCTTCATTTCGCATCACCACTGCCGCTTCATTGCCGGCACCGACGATCTGTTCAGGATGAAGTGTCCAACGTCGACCCGGTTTGAAAGATCGATCCCAGGTCTTGTACACGGCATCGACACCAACTTTTTCTGGGGTGCCAACGGGATCTTCAAAAACCATTTTAGGTGAAAACAATGCAATCCAAGATTCGCGTTCCATGGCATTCCAGAGAGCGACATGGCTGTGAACCGCTGTGAGAACGAGATCTTTCATCGCACACCGAGTTGCGTGAGAAAGGTCTTGATTGTGGCGTTCACTGAATCCGAGTAGGTAAAGGACTCGAGTGTCACGGTGCCGCTAAGGCCCCGCTGGTCACAGGAAATCCGTGCCATCGTTTCATGAAATAACAGATCCGATCTGCTGATTCGCACTAAAGCCACAGAGTTAGCATAGTTGAGCCTGTCGTGTCTATATTTTCAACTATGACCGTAAATATTGGAAATCTTTTGACGCGCAGAGCCAACATCAATGCCAACATCGAGGCTCTCTACGATGTGGCGGCTGGACGACGTTTTAGCTACGCCGAACTGAACGCCGAAACCAATAAGGTTGCATCACTGCTCGTCGATGCCGGAGTCAAGAAGGGCGATCGCGTCGCTCTTTTGTTGATGAACTCCTCCGAGTTCATGACTGCTTTCTTTGCAACTGCCAAACTTGGTGCAGTCATCGTGCCTCTGAACTGGCGATTGATTGCTGACGAATAGGAATTCATTCTCAAGGATTCGGGAACGACCGTTCTGGTTTTCGGTTCCGAGTTTGCGGCCAACGTCTCCGAATTGCAGTCCCGTGGCGATCGCACTGACATTAAGTCATGGTTATATGTCGGAGACTCCTCAACGAAGCCCGCCTTCGCTCGTGACTTCATTGTTGAGTCGGCGACGATGCCTGCAACCGAACCAGCAGTCACGGCATCGGGTGATGACCTTTTGTACATCATGTACACATCAGGCACCACTGGTTTGCCAAAGGGCGTCATGCATTCGCACAACACACAATATTGGGCGCTATCGACAATGTGTACGACAAGTGATTTGGCCAAGGGAGATCGTTACATCAATCCGATGCCAATGTTCCATGTGGGTGCACTCACTCCAGCCCTTGGGAATATCTTTGTTGGTACCACTCACGTATTGATGCGTGCTTTTGACCCAGTGAAGGTGTGGGAGATTATTGACTCAGAGCGCATCAATAACGGACTGTTCGTGCCTGCGATGTTGAACTTCATGCGTCAGGTGTATGACCCAACCAAATACAAGCACGAACATGTTCGCTGGTTGATGGCTGGTGCGGCTCCGGTTCCCGTGTCGCTGATTATGTCGTATGCAGAAATCGGCATTGAGATCAATCAGGTGTACGGACTGACAGAAACTTGTGGACCCGCTTGTCTGACGTCAAAAGAAGATGCCATCAGCAAAGCAGGATCAACGGGCAAGGCTTTCTTCTTGTCAGAAGTCAAAGTGGTGCGTCCCGATGGAACTGAGTGTGACGCTGGAGAAGCTGGAGAAGTTTTAATTAGCGGTGGACACATGATGCTTGGCTACTGGAATCGACCAGATGCCACGGCGGATGCATTGAAGGATGGTTGGCTATACAGCGGTGATGGGGCGATCCGAGATGAAGACGGATGCATTTTCATTCAGGACCGTATTAAGGACATGATGATTTCCGGTGGAGAGAATGTGTATCCCGCTGAGATTGAAAACATTATTATGGGTCTCGCTGGTGTCGGCGATGTGGCAGTCATTGGTATCCCATCTGAAAAGTGGGGAGAATCACCTTTGGCGATTGTTGTTCGCAAGGACGATTCGGTCACCGAAGAAGCTGTTTTGACTCACTGCTCCAGCAAATTGGCACGTTTCAAGCAGCCAGTAGCAGTGCGCTTCATTGAGGTCATTCCTCGTAACCCTTCGGGTAAGGCCCTCAAAAAAGACCTACGCGTACAATTCAAAGAGGTTGTTGGGCCCTAGTACTTAATTGGCATACGGTGCACACCAGCAATAAAACTGCTGTGCATCCTTTCGATGGGACCGCCCGCCTCAATGTGGGGCATGCGGGTTAAAAGTTCGCGAAACATCACTGCAAGTTCAACTCGCGCAACATGCATACCTAAGCAGAGATGCGGTCCGCCGGCGCCAAAGGCCACGTGTGGATTCGGGTGACGGGCGACATCAAAAGTATCGGCGTTCTCAAAGATGTCTTCGTCACGATTAGCCGAGCCGTAGAACATGACAACCCGTTCGCCAGTTTTTATTGACTGTCCGCCGACGACAATGTCCTGCATCGCGGTGCGCTTGAAATGGGTCACGGGACTGCAGTAGCGCAACATTTCTTCGACTGCTGAGCCGAGCAGTCCATCAAGATCACCCATCAACTTGGTCCGTTGATCTGGATGATCCAAAAGCAACTTCAGACCTGCCGCTAGTAAGTTGCGAGTGGTATCTCCGCCAGCATTGACGAGCAACAAGAAGAACCATTGAAATTCTTCGTCGGTGAGGCGGTCGCCATCGACTTCGGCATTGACGAGAATCGTGGCGAGGTCGTCCCCAGGGCTCTGACGTTTGAGGTCTGCCACTGTTTGTGCGTAACCCAGCATTTCCCCGACAGCATTCATCTTGATTTCTGGTGGGGCAATGGCGTCATCGTTGGTGTGCATGATTTCGGTGAGGTCGTACAGTCGTTCACCATCGACACGTGGCATACCCATTAACTCAGCGATCAAGCCAGATGGCAAACGCCCGGCGATCTCGGTGACAAAATCGCATTCTCCTTTAGCAAGTACCGCATCGACAATGTCGCGTGCTAGTTCTTCAATCTTTGGTCGTAAGAGGGGAGCATTCTTCGGAGTAAAGCCACGGGATACCAACAATTTAAATCGGTCGTGTTGAGGTGGATCCATATTGAGCATCATCAGACGCTGCGCGTAGAGACCCATGGGATCCGGGTCAGGAAGCATCACACTGGTTTCATATGAACTGAAAACTTTTGGTAACCGACTGATCGTTCGGACATCTTCATATTTGGTGATTGCCCAAAAGCCAGGGCCATTTGGTTCGTCATGCCAATACACGGGGGCATTTTTGCGTAGCCACGCGTACTGTTCCCACGGGTGCCCAGTGGCCGCAAAGGTTTCGGGACTGATGAGATTGATGTCAGGTTTTGGGGTCATGAGTTTTCCTTTATCTGTTCGCCAGGAAATGAATACGTGACATCACTGAATCTGTCGCGAGCAAAGACATACAACAATCTCAGGGGGATGGTCCCTGTGTTGTCGGCGTAATGCTCATGGCCTTCGGGAATCCAGACCGCAGAGCCCTCAGTGACTGCAGTGCGCACACCGTCAACGACGACGTAGCCCTCGCCAGCCAAAATCACGTACACCTCTGAGGCGTCATGGGAATGGCCGCGGGGCGGGGGGACAGCCCCGACTGGGACTTCGGCGATTCCCACCGTCATCTCGTTCGTTGCTGTGGCATCGCCCCCAAAAAGCTCCCACCAACGTACGACACCGCGCTCGGGACTGCTCCACTCTTCGGTTGGGCAATCGCTGACATGGCGAAAAACTGCAGATTCCATGGCCCA
>Ga0114967_10001736_pt1 | contig 18260 bp, 16 predicted proteins | sample M_130628_MF_Meta_FD_92639 | JGI IMG/M metagenome (GOLD analysis project Ga0114967, IMG submission 92639) | Freshwater microbial communities from Lake Montjoie, Canada to study carbon cycling - M_130628_MF_MetaG | ecosystem: Environmental > Aquatic > Freshwater > Lake | place: Lake Montjoie... | reverse complement strand
AGCCCCAGCCCCAGCCCCAGCCCGCCCCTCAAATCAACCCCATTCCCATGCAGCAAACCGTGGGTTTTCAAGAACTTGGTTATTACATTCTTGCGGGGGCCGCCGCGTCTGCTGTTATTGGAGCAGTTGCATGGTGGTGGTGGAGATCTCGAAAAGGATAATTGACCAAGTTTTCTGTAAAAGGCAAAAGTAAGAGCTCGTGTAATTATTTTGTCTTTTTATAGAGAATAGAGATGGGCCAGACATCTTCATCAAGTCTCACAGACAATGTCATTGATCTTGCCGTGACTTCCGTCACGGCCGTGGACTTTTCTGCATTTGCGAATCTGACCGCAGTCAACAACATCAGCGTCAAGGGGTGCAGCAACGTGAACATAACCGACATCAACCAGACACTATCTGGCATGATTGATTTCAAGGCCTACCAGGAAGCTGTGCAGACAACCTCGCAACGGGTTGACATGGACCAGTTGATTAAGCAGCAACAGGACATGATTGCTCAGTCGGTCAGTCTGACTTCGCAAGAAATGAGCACGGCTTTACACAATCTCACAAAAATAAACCAGCAAATCCAAAGCACTGTTGTGAACCAGTGCGCGACTAACACCACCCTGCTCAACAACATCGACTTTGAATCGTGCACCAACGCCAACATCACGCGTGTTAACCAAACCAACGCGGCGCAGGTCATGCAGAACTGCATCATGCGCTCTGTTCAGAACTCTGAAAGCTACACCGCGCTGAAGCAGATTCTTGATCAAAAGAGCTCGTTGGTAGTCAAAGACTCGCTCATGTCGCTCGCCTTTATTCTTCTCGCGATCGGGGCAATTCTACTAATCATTTTTCTCGGGCCTGGGCTGGCAATCGGAGGTGTCGTCAAGGGCCTATCGCAGGGACCGTTAAAGTTGATGATGGTCTACGTGGCCCTGGCGTTTGTATTGATCCTGACCCACTGGTACACGCATGCCGAGTGCTCGCGGCAGCTGCGACCTCTCAGCTTCTTTGGGCTGTTTTCGTTTCCGCCGTCGTGGTGCCGCAGCGTGGGGGCTGCGATTGTGGGTTACGCCGTGTTGGGCTTGGGGAGCTTGATTCTGATATGGCGAGTCAGTCTGATCAAGGCAGGCTAGAACTTTTAGTAGGAAGAACTTTTAGTCATTATTATTTCGCCAAAATAAATGTAATAAAAGTGTCATTTATAGCATATAAAAGTTGTGCGACTGGGACTTTTGTCAAATCACACAATGAGCACCACAAGCAAGCCCCCCCAGGACGACCCCGAAAGTGGTGGAGAGACCATCAACTCCGACGAGCCCAACAGTGCTGAGGAAGACGACGAAGAAACCGACACCAGCTTCGTCACCGACAATTCTGATTCAGACTCGTCCTATGTGAACAGGGGAAAGCGAAAGCGGGCCAGCGCCGACGAGATTGCGAGCGAGGACAGTGTACATCGGCTTCAAGACATGCTTCTTCGCTCTCAAGAGCGTTGTATTGCCATTCAGTGCCGCATCGAGGGCCTCCTCGACAAGACAGGGCGGTGTGCAAGGTCGTCCCGACATAAGAAATGAGACGGTTATGCTGTGAAAGGGAATGTCTTTGAGTAGTAAAACGCAAACATTATATACAACTTATGCAGTTTTTATTCATTTCAAGTCAAGATCAAATATTGGTCAATGGTCGGCGCACTCGCAATGGACGTGTCCCCTGCGTTTCGCTGGCAAGGAACTCGTGCATAAACACCGCAACAGCCAGCGCAGCTTGCCGGGACACCTCATCAAGCCCTTTGCCGGATTGCATGGTAAAGACTGGGGTTTTGCGGCGTGTCCATCGTCTCCGGAGCGTTTTGGCCCGAGGCTTGGTCATATTCCAAGTTTTACCAACATGTGCCGATAAATTAATTCTTCAAACGATTCTAGTCACTTGGTAAGAGCCAAAAAATAAATTAGGGTTAGGTCAAGCCACGGCAATAAAGTGTTTTTAATTTTCTTGCACAAAAATGCCCCGAAGCCTGTCGGGCTCAATGTGAATGGCGTGCCGCCTAAAAGCTGCGGTCAGATCGTTCTCGGTCGGCATGTGCGTGATCGACTTGGAGCACAGGAACGTCCTCAAGGCGCGGTCAAACACGCGGCGACTGGTGGACTTGGTCGCGTCCAGGACGCAGTGGTTGGGGTCCGTCAGGAACATCGTGAGGGGGTTCATCATTCGCTCGAGCGCCTCCCGCCCCTTTTTGAAGTACTCGGGGATGTGATCCCACAGCTGATGGTCGGGGCCGACCTTGGCGCGGAGCGCGTGGTAGGCGCAAACCGCCTTGAGAATAAAGGCCCCCCGCTCGGCGATCAGAAGCTTCACCAGTCCCGGGTCCTGGTGGTCCACGGGGTTCTTGAACATGAGCAGCAGGATCCGACGGACGCACTGCCCCTGGTTGTCATACCATGCCGGCATGCCGTTGCCCACGTAAAGCATGCCCTGCGTCCATGGGCGAGTCTCGGGGTTCTTGTTCTTTGCAGGGGCCGAAACCTGCTCGCCGACAACCATGCTCAGCCACTGACGCTGCGGCAGCTTGAACCCGTGACCGATCTCAAAGCCAAGCACGACGTACGACTTGCGCAGGGGGCTGATGCCAAAGGGGTCCTCGACGTTGTTGCTCATGATGCCAATGTCGTCCTGACCGTAACACTTTTCAATGAGGCGCAGCAGACAGCTCTTGCCCGAGCCGGAGACCCCCAATATCCACGGCATCACGTCCCACGAGTCCATGCTTCCCACGTCAAAGAACAGGCGACCAAGCGCCGCGAGCACGACCTTGTACGTCTCCATCTCCTCGAGCGTGGGGTAGTAGTTCAGAAAGTCGTCTCCAGGGGGGTTCTCGCGAAGCTGGTGGAAAATCATGCGGTCAAAGGTCGGCGTGGGGATGTTGACATAAAGCTCCTTGCTAAAGGGGCGGAAGCGCGCAATGTCGGCGCGCTCCTGTCTGCTCGAAAACAAACGCGAGACCGCCGCCTCCTCCGCGGCCACGAAGTTTGAGTACAGGCGACTGGCCTCGGCCTCAATGATGGTTCTTGTCGCGGCCGAGGTGATCTCCCGGCCCACGAATGCGTGCATGGCGGCCCCGGGCATGTTCATGGCCACCGCCTCGGCGCAGATGCGCGCCTTGACGCTCTCGCGCGCGTCGTAGGTGGCCTTGCGGTGCAGCATGGTCCGCAAGGCTTCCTGCGAGTGCAGGCGCTCGCTGCGGACTCGCTGCCTTTCTGCGTCCGCGCGCGTCTGCGGCTCCATTCCGGGAGGGTGAATGTCCTCCTTGATGATGTCCCAGAGTCCGCGCAGAGGCAGGTCGTGGAAAACGCATGAGCACGTGTTGGGGGGAAGCGCCGCGGCGACGTTCTTGAGGGGCACGAATATCAAGTTGCGCAGGTCAAGGACGCCGTCGTTGAAGCTCATGAGGGTGCGCTCGCGCTTGATGCGCGGGAACATGATGTCCTCATTGTAGTTCTCCAGGTTGTGGGCGACGCTCAGGAGGTCGTTCTTGTTGAGGTCGAGGAGGGGGAAAATCTCGGGGTTTTTGGTTGACGAGTGCGTCGACATGACCGCCTCGTGGACTGTCGAAAACTCGATCGAGTAGGCGTAGGCGAACCTGCCGCCAATAAAGACCTTGGAGACCACGCGGTTGAACTCGTCCTTGTAGTAGCAGCTCTTGCAGAGCAGCTCCAGAATGTGGCAGTAAAGCTTGTTGCCGCGCGACGTCTGGGGGGTCTCAAAGTCGCGGTACGTGCGGATGTTGGAAGGGAGCTGCATGGAGCGGATGGTGTCGCTTGGCAGCGTCGACACGCGGCGCCCCTCGATCAGGCCGTGCATCGCATTCAGGCGGTTCTGGATGTCCCCCATGTCGCGCTCGAGCTCTGCGGGGAGCGTGCCCCGGGTGAGGGCCGCGAGCTTGCTGAGCATGAGGTTCCACGTGAGAAACGGCGCGCGCGCCTGGTCCTGAGTCAGTGTCGCAGGAGGGGGGCCGCTCTGGAGCGCGTCGAGCGTCGAAAAGTCCGCCTCGTCTTCAAGCCGGTCTAGCTGCTCGACGGATAGCGCGCCGAGCTCGAACCGGGGGGGCTCAATGAGCGCGCGCAGGTCCCCGTCAACGTCAATGACGTCGGTGATGCAGCGGATGGTCTGCTTGGGGTTCTGCAGACGAAAGATGTCTCCGCCGACCTGCAAGAAAAGCCTGATGCAGGCCAGGTCCTTGGGCTCCGCGCGCGCCCCTTCGCCCGCGACGTGCAGGTCCCGGAAGCGGTCTCGAAGCACAATGAATGCGCGCATGAGTGCGAGGGGCTGGTCCAAAATGAGCGCTGTCTCGACCAGCCGACGGGTGCGCGCATCGTTGCCGCAAGCCAGCACCCGCTGGACGTCGGCCAGTCTGTCGTTTACGCTGTACTGCGACGCCAACGGGTCATTTAGAGACGTCGCCGTTTGCAGCGCAAGCGCGTGCATTGTCCGCACAGAATCTGTCAGCGCGGTGATGCGGACGACGTCCGACGCCCGCGCGCCGCAAATTTCAGCAATCAGCCCGCATGTGTGCCCGGCCAGCTCAAGGTCCCCGCACTGGGTGTCGTCAAGGGAGTCGCCTGCGGGCGCGGAAGGCGTTCCCGTGCGCGCACGCTTGGGGCTTCCCTCGTCTTGGTCCGCCGCGCTCTCGTCCGATTCTTGGTCGTGTAAAAAGTCTTGCATGCTCACAGACGTCTCTTGTGTTTGGCCAAGATCTTCCATGAGAACCCGCAGATCTTCCTCTCCCTCCAAGTCGCTCGCATCGGCCTCAAAGTCCAAGAAATGTGCCATGTGCTGTCGTTGGGAATATATTTTTTCGGTGGTTCAAATCAAACAATTTTAATAAAATACCATAAAAAAGCAAAATGGTCAGAAATTGAATAAAAAAGCTTGTGATGGGTATAAAAAAGCATTTAATTGGATGCTGTCGTTTGCATCGTAGCTGACTCAAGAAAAGTTCTTTTTTCTCACGAAAAAATTAAATAATTTTTAATTTCTACACAGCTTTCCAAAGTAAATCTGTATCATATGCATGTTTCTGTCAAAATAATTTAACGTCAAAATGAAAAATAATTTAATTCACAAGTCAGGTACGGTGCAAACGACAGTATTACAGGCCGTTTTCGCGAAGATTTATTTTTTATCAATAAGCGAAAGGCAAAAGAAATGTCGACTCTGGGCCCAAGGTGTAGCCAGAAATTGATCGAATGAGACACCAGCTATTCAAAATCACATAGAGGAGTCACTTGAAAAATCGTTGACATTTATTCTAATCCGGCCAATCCAAGTGCACGCAAATCATTTTCCAAATTTTTTGCTGGCGGTCCTGGTTGCGCTCGCTCAGGGGCAGGCGGAAAAGTGTCTGGTACTCGGTCCAGTTCTGGATCTTGCAAAAGCGGTTCAGGAGAAACGAGTACGACAAACTGTTTTTTCGGTCTGGCTTAACAGCAGGCCACGCGCGCATATAGTCTTGAAACATCATTGCGAGGACGCGCTCGTGGTCCGGGTGGATGACGGGAGGGGGGATCTTGGCCACCATGTACAGGATCTTGTACTCGTTGTTGTAGTACTGCGAAAACCCCCGGTTTTGAAGAAACTTGCGCACCAACTCAACAGTCATTTCGTCCGACTCAACCTGGTGCTTTGCCTGCTCGTTCTGGACCGCCTCAATGACTTCGGGGGGCACAAAAACGGACTCCTTGGCCTGGACGCGGTCGAGCCACGCGCGAAAGTGATTGGCCGGATCGTACGCGCACGACTGAGACCGACCAGGACGCGCGACGCGGTCGTAATCCCGAGAGACTGCGAGCATGTCCCCCCCCGTCTCGGTCGCCCCGCATGACCGGCATATCATGGTGCGCGTGCGGAACTCTTCGACGACCTCGCCCGCCACCCCGCATCGCCGACACGCCAGCACCTGGACGCCATCGACGATTCGAACTTCCTGTAAATCGCTCCCCGCCAAGGGAATGCGCCCTTGCCGCCACAAGTGCTGCCGCACGCGGCCCTGGCGCTGGCGCTTGAGGATCTTCTGCCAAGTCGTGCCTGACGTGCGGTCCTTGAAGCGGTGAGGAACGGCGATGGGGCCCCCCGACGATAGACCATGAGAGTCTCCCGACGACGACGTCGCCTTGGGGAACATGACCGCGACGTCTGGGAAGATGGAGCCGGCGTCAGAAATGCCAATGTGAACCGAGTTCATGTGGTTGCCGCAGTGCATCGTCGAGTTGGGGTTCTCGGAGTACAGGTGCTCGTGGATCGTCGCGGCGTCAAGGCCCATCCCCGAAAACCCGCGCGCCAGTAGTTGCGCCACGGACAAGCCCCCGAACATGACCAGAAGCGAGAGATCGTCGTCCAGTCCGACGGCCGTGTTGAGACGGTGGGCCTCGCACGTTTCCTGGCAAATTGTCTTTTGCTCTCTCAGAATCTGGACGTGGTTGCCGATCTTGCCGGGGGCGGGCTTCGGGACAGGGTCGTCGCCCTCGGCGATGCCTGAGACGCGCACCATGGGTCGCCCCGTGCGGCACGTGGACTGCCGCAGAAACATGCACTCGCAATCTGCCAGCCAGGTCTCAATGTGCCCGACGCACTTTGCCAGCACTGCGGTCTCTTCGTCCGTCAAAAGCCGCACCTCCTCGACGCTTCGCCCCAACCCCTCGGGCAGGGGAAGCAGTCTTCGCCGAACGACGCTGCGCTTTTCCAAAACTGTGCGAAGCCGGTTCCGGATGCCCCCCAGGGTTTTGACCAGCACGCCCTTTTGCATAATGTAGAACGCGTCAATCGATGCTTGCTGGCGAAGCATCCACTGCGTGCCCACATTGCCGATGCTCGCGCGGACCTCCTGCAGCCACTGCGGGGTGTCGTCTTCCGGGGGGGAGCCGTGGGGGTCTTCACGGGAAAGCGCAGGCAGGTGGCCGAACATGCAGGTGGGTCTTGAGGACTTTTATTCGGGGATTGGGGCTTTTCTGCCTAAAACTTTGCTTTCAAAAGTAGAACTTTTAGACTTGATGTGAGAGGTTGAAATTTCAATAGTAAAATTTCAATGCGCGATATTTATTTTTTTTAGATTTTGAGGAAAAGAATTAAAAGCACGTTATTTAATTTGAGCTTGTTGGAAATTTAGCATAGGACTGCTGCAGAGAGATAGACTGCGCAATTATTACTATCTATCTTTCTATCATGTGAATATAAAGGCAATGCAAGAACCAACCGATGAAGAAAAGAAGAAAAAGACAGACTTGGGCAAGGCGCTCGCGCAATTCGTTCAGACTCAGATTCCTCGCAACATGACGAGTGCTGACCGCGTGGCCTTGGCGCGAGATGTCGACGACACGGTGCGCCGCCTCACAGAAGGGCGCGCGCAAACGTGCAGGGGCTTGAAAGACGAGTCCGTGATATCGGGGGACGTCGCCGAGTTCCGCCGGGCCGTGTACGACGCCAACCTCGTCTTTGGCGTGTCGCACCCCAAGGCCTTCGCCGCCATGATGCTTGGGGATCTGGACGCCGAGGGGGTTGCAGTGATCCTGCGTGACGCCGGAAGTGGGTTTTTGTGACACTTGGAAATCAGTAAAAAAAAAGTTTACATGCGCGTCAATAAAAAGGTTTATTGGTTTCCAGCAAATATCGATGACTGCGACATGATCTGGCTGCAACTACCGCCATCACTTGCGTTTGGTCGAGTCAGTCGTCGGTGAACCTTCTTGGGTCTCGGGGGCTCCGCATCAAGCGCCATGTCTGGCACGCCAGACGTGAGAGATAGGGGCTGCGAGTCGCTGGAAAGGGTCGGACTAGACCCCTCCCCCGCTGCGCCTGCCTTGGCAATGAGCCGCTTGATGGCCATGCCCTGCGCGCGGTCCATGTACGCTGGCGCCGCTGCCTTGATTGCAGGGGGGAAAATGCGCGCTTCAAGCGCGAGGGGGTACTCCACCGCGCGGTCGAAAAAACGACACGACTTTGAGCCTGACACTCCAAAAGGCGTCTTCCCCGACCAGCACCGCTGCACGACGTACGCCACAGGCCTGCGGGAGCCGATGTCGCGCGTCGACGAAAACATGTTTGACGACAGCAGCCGCTCAAACACGTCCTGCACAGGGCGCACCTCAAAGTAGACGCTGCTGGTCGAATGATACCCTGCTTTGTTGCAGCAGTACCTGTGCGCCCCTCCTCGGTCCTTCTTCAGGCTCAGCAGGACGTAGATGTTGGTGAGGTCCGACGTTCCCGCGGCCCTGCTGCCTCCTGGGGGGGTCCGCCGGGCAAAGAACCGTGGAGGCGAGATGGCAAGCGTCGCCCAAGCGTCGCACTGGAACAGGACCGGAAGCATCGCGACGAGCGCCTCCAGTCCGGCCGTCACTTCGCTCGTCGGCTGCACCTCCACCCGCATGGAGTTGCTCGGCGGCTTGCTGGGCGGCTCAACAATGGCGTACTCGGCGTCGCTCGTGGCCTTCTGGACCTTGACGACTTTCCCTGGCCGCACTTGACGTTGAAGGACCACGCGCGAAGGCAAGAACACGTACGTGCTGTCGCCCACAAAGCCCGGGGGCGACTCGTCCGTCTTGCCGTCCACAATGCCCACCTTTGTCGAGCACAGGCGCACCAGCCGCTTTAGGGCCCCAAGGTTGGTTCGGATCTCTGACGCGCACATCTCGCGGACGCGCGCCCGCGATTGCGCTTGCGCGCGAGTACGAAACAGGTCGCGGGGGTCTCCGGCGTCAAAGTTGCACTCAAGTATGACCCACGGCATGTAGCGACGGAACTGGGGCGTAAACCTGGTGTTCATGCAGTTTCCGCAAACATTCTCCCCCTTGGTCGACTTGGTCTTGCCGCAGGTGTTACAGGGCTTCGCCTTGTAGGATCCAATCAGCCGCAGCCCCTTGCCACAGGCGTACGGCGTCTTGTCGAGGCGGTCGGTCCAAAGATTCTCGCGCGTGCCCTCGGGAAGATGGTGCTGAAGCGCATGGACCATGGCGTGAATCAGGCGGGTTATGTTCGACAGCCGCATGCGAATCTCGGGAAAGTGGAGGTGGAAGCCGGCCTGCCACGCGTCGCCCTTGGCCGGGCCCTCGTTGTCGGCCACGACGCACCACAGCGCAGCCCGCACCTCGTCGCTGAGGGGCGTGCCCTGATCGCAGTAGCTGCGCGCCAAGACCCCAAACATGATCCCGACCACCGCGCGGACAAACTCCAGCCGGGCCTCGGCACTGGACCGCAAAACATCGAGCGGGGTGGCGGGCTGCGCGGCCCACTCCTCGCGAGTCACGAAGCTGTGCTCCCCCCCCATAAAGGCGTTGGAGACCGGGATGGTGATGGGCATCTGTTGGATGTCCAGCTCCAGGAACAGGTTGACGACGGGGTCCTCGTCGCTGAAGCCAAGGGGCTGCCCCGAGTCGGCCACGCGCACCGTCGCGTTTTTCTCGACCATATAGTAAGCCAGCCCGTTAAACACGTCCTCGGCGTACGCATCCAGAAACAGCTTGTAGACTTCGGGCTCCGTCTGGTTGATGTGCAGCTTCCCCCCGTCCATGCACATGATGTTGTTGGAGCCGTTGGTGAGCGACGTGCAGTAGCGGCAGTTCGCGCCCGAGAGGTCGAGGACGCGCGAGCGAATCTGGTTGGGGTCCTTTGAATTGAGGTAGCGGGAAAACGACAGCATGCTGGGCTTGGTGTAGCTTGGGGGTCTGCTCCAGGGGCTGCTTTTGTACTACAGTATGCACCGAAAATAGAATATTCAGAACTTTTACTTTTATTTCTAAAAGTTCACTCTCCAACTAGAAGCGCACTCGCCCAACAAAGTCGGTCATGCAAGTCTGCTTCAGGCGGCGGGGGTGTTGCACGGAAAATGCAGGTTCACTTGGATCTGTGCTGGCGGGCCGGGACGGGGTCTCCACGTGGGCTTGGCCATGGTATCCGTGGCTCGACCCCCCCGCAGAGACAATGGAGTTGTCCACAAACGCGACCCCAAAGTCGCCGAGGGTCATCCCGTTCGACAGGACGTTGTCGGGGTTCAGCTGCGACGGGGACATTGCGCGAACCTGGTTCAGACACTTGCGCATTTCACCGAGACTCATGTTGGGAATCCGACTAGGAGTTGCCACGACGTCCCCGTCTTCGGACAGCTTGCTGGGCTTGTCTCGCTTGGCGCGCTTGGGACGCTTGAGCACAGAGTGTCTCTTTTTGCGCGGCTGCCGGTGGGCTCCAAAGGCGTCGCTGGCTTGGCCCCCGGCCTCGAGATCCACTGTGGGCGCGGTGCTGGGGAGAGTGGAGGCCAGCCGGATCCAGTGTTGAAGGGCCGCAGCCGTCGCAAAGTGGGACGGGGACACAGACTTGTCGCTCAAGTACATTGGTTCGTAAGGGTTCATGTTGGAGGGGTCTCGGCTCATGAGCGCCACAACCTTGCTGGAGAAGCCCCGCGTTTCAATGGACATGATGATCGAGTTCTGTTTTAGAATCTCTATTGTTTTTGAACCACAATTTGTAATAAAAAATCTTTAATGATTTTGTTCAAACAAATAATCTTGACTGGCATGTTTTTGTCTACCGGCCCGGGGTATTTGCGCCAATGGGAAGGGTGTTCGGCACTCCTCTGATCTTGACGAGGCGATTGCCCGGCACGGGGCCCGATGCGGTGGGGCTGGCAAAACCGCGGATGATGGGAGTCACGTCAGCGCGCGCAGTTTCGGGGTCCCAGCATAATTCTTCCGCCGGAGTCTTTTCGAGTCGAGGGATCCGCAGGAGCGACCCATCCATGTCTCGGTGAGCATGGGGGTGCCTTGATTGAAGCGCCTTTCGTGGCGAAATGTTCGCCGGGGCAAGTCGCTGCATCAGGCCCGGAATCCCCAGGAACATGTCGATGTCGTCCGAGGTACTTAGTGGGGGGAAAGACCGAGACTGCATTGGGGGTCGAGGCACTGATTACTTTGCTTTCACAAATAAAAAAAAGGATTATCTTAAAAAATGTTTGGGTGGTTCAAAAACAGTTGACAGGATTTGGGGCAAGGCATGCTTTTTTTTCACTTCTTGTCCTTGGGGTTGGGGCTGTATCCGGGGGGAAGTGCGTGGGCAAATTGGTCGGCAGCACCAATCGGCATGTGTCCCGAGTCTGAAGCGGCGCCGTTTAGGCCCAGCCCCTGCTGCAAGTCCTCTTCAGTAGACCGGACCGACGCAGCAGCCTGTCCTCGAATGGACTGATTGGGATCTGTGTCGACGTGCTGGCGCTGCGCATCAGTAAGCGGCATGTCCTGCTGGTCTGCGTCTTCAGGTGTTTCTTGCAGCTGCTGTCTGGTCTTGACAAGCGCCAATAAAGCCTCAAAGGCTGCGGGTCCGTAAAGGTGCAGACCCTCGTTAATGAGCAATGGCCAACCAATCACGGCGGGGGGCTGAGACCCCCCGTCCACGACGCGAATCTCGCCCGACCCGAGGACTCCTGCGTCCTCCAGCTGGGAGCGCAGCTGGCTCCAAAGCCGCGAGTGGGGGCATCTGGCAGAGTTTATGTACGCAATCATCCTCAAGGTTTTTATTTTTCTTGACATGAAACAAAAAAAAAGATCGTCTTGAAAAATCACGGCACTACCCTAATCCAGCTAAGAAAAACCTGCCTTTGAAAGTCGGTAAATTATTTCGTGCCCTTGAGGTCGTCCTTGGCCCAGAAGGTGCCGCCCCAACCCTTTTTGCCGACATAGTACGCCCCGTTGGCAAGCTTCACGACGTTGTCGACTTGCGCAAAGGGAATTTCAGCGCCGGTCTTTCGGTTGATCACTCTTTCGCCCTTGTTCGCCTTGATAATCCTTTGGAGCTCCTTTCCCTTGATTCTTTCATTCCCGGAGTTTGACTTGCTTTTGGACTTGGACTTGGACTTGGACGGGGACGTGGACCGGGACTTGCTGGACTTTGCGCGCGGCTTGCTTCGCGGCCCGTGCAAGAAGGACTCAAACGTCATGTCCGAGTTCGGGCTCTTGCTGCGTGCGCGCTTGCTTTTGCGGGACTCAGTGCTCTTGCTCCGCCCGCGCTTGCCTTTCTTGGACTCGACACTTAGGCCTCGTTTTCCTTTTTTCGATTCGGTGCTTTGGCTGCGACCTCCGGGGGGGCCCTGGCTGCGGCTGCGGCTGCGACCCCTCGGCTTGGGCTTCTCTTCGTCCGAGCTGGAGCTGCGCTCCGAGCTCGAAGACCTTCCGCGAGCCTTTGTCTTGAGCACCTTTAGCAGCCCTTTGGGGACGTTGACAGAACCGACTCCCACAATCGTGCTGAGTTTGTTTTTTGATGTCAAGATCAGCGCCCCGTTCTTCGACACAGAAACCTTTGAAACATCTTTTATTTTAAAGGTTTTGCTTTTCTCCGTTTTAAAGTCGTAAGCTTGGAATTTCTCATCCGGGTTTGCGTCGATAAACTCTTGAAGCTGCTTGGGATTAAGCTTGGTGCTACTTGAGGAACCTTTCTTAGAGAGACGACCCATGTGGATAATTCGTGGAGTGCGACTGGTGTTACCACGTATGACCAAACAAAAAAAAAATAGGTCGTGTTTCAGCTTTGCAAAAAAAAAAGTTTACTCTAATACCCGATTTGCGGCAAAAAGGGGCCAAAACCAATCAGCAGGCGTGTGCCCTCGTGTTGTTGTCACTGCCCCAGACTGGAAATGACCCTGCGCACGGGTGCAAGGAGGCCCTCGACCGTGTTTCTGGCAGTAAAGAGCGGTGTCCCTTGAGGGATCTTGTTTGCTTCCAAAAATTCTTCAAGATAAACCGTGTCAGCCAGGTGCGGCAGGCGGACGGTTGTTCCCCACGCATACACTCCGATTAATAGAATCGCAGCGACGCCTACAAGAGTTGCCACCACCCAGAACCTTTGCATTTTGTGAATCCTTTAATTTCCCTGGTAGCTCGCGTCTGGAATTGTTGTGATAATAAAAAAATGAGAATCGGGTTAGGCATAGCGGTCTTAAAATCACGCCTCACACCGCGTCAGAGCGAGCGCCCGTCATCAGGTACTCCATGAGCGGCACGGGGTCGCATGCCAGACCGGTCCCCCCGTCTGTAAACCTCGGGTCCGGGCATTCCCCGGCAAGGACGCTTTTCAGGCGCGGCAGCACGACGTTGTTTGTGTAGAGCTTGGTGGCCCATCCCTGAAAAGCCGACTTTTCCGTGTCCATGCCTGATACGCTCCTTTCAAACGCCCAGTGACAAACGTCGTCGGAGAGCGCGGCGGCGGCAAGCCCAGTAAAGACGAGGTATGTCAATTTGTCCATAATTCAGAGTGTGGCTGATGTTTTTCTGGAGCTGTACAAGATAAAATAAAGATTTAATGTTTTTTGGAGCTAAATTTAGGTTTACCCACCAAATTGTTTTTGTAAAAACAATAAAAGTGCCATACATTTGTCAAGGGTAACCTTCATTCCCAAACTTGGTGCATAAAAATTCCAAGAACTTTTACTGTGATTAATCCCGCACTGACATTGTTCAATTTGCACCCAACAATTGCGAGTTTACACCACATATATACATATACAGTGCACATGTCAAAACATCGAACCGGCAACACTCGCTTCCCAGTGCATGACATCGAAACTTGCGACGTCAAGACAGCGATGGACAAGAGCTTGAGCGACGGTGTTCACTGCTGGTGGTGCTGCCACCTGCCGGACGCGCGAGTCTGCCCCGTGCAGGGCACCCCCGTGTTTCCGCCAGTCCCCCTTGCGGTCGGGCTGCGGACGGGGCCCCCTCCCGAGTTTATCATGCGTTGGGTTGTGCGGGGGTTCTTTTGCTCGTGGCGCTGCGCGCTGGCGTACGCGCGCGATGCCCGCGGGATCCCCCACGACACGATCCAGCTCACGCGCCTGCTGGCCCTCAAGTACTCCCAGATCCCCATGAGCGAGCCCATTGTCCCTGCGCCTCCGCGGTCCCAGCTGCGCCTTTTTGGTGGGCAAATGGACATCTCCGACTTCCGCGCCACCACCCGGCGGTTCCAGCCGCAGTGCAATATTCTCATTTTTTCGGTCAACAGGGACCAGGGCGTGGCCGACGCGCGGACAGTGCTGCCTCCTCCGCAGCCCAAGGCCCTGATGCCTCCGCTGAAGCAGCAAAACGTGCTTCGGGGGATGCCCCGCAACATTGACAGTCGTCGCCGAAGAGCCCCGGTGCAGTACGACAAGAAAGACATCTTCAAGCACCGAGGCTCGTCCCCCAAGACCATTGTTGCGCTGCTGCGCCCCCCGCCGGCGCAAGACCCTGAGCGCACCGTGCAAATCAAAAACGCCACCCCCCAGTCCAAGCCGCGCGCCCCGCCGCAGCCGCGAGGGGCGCCCAAGTGCATGCTTGCGCCACAAAAAGCTGTCACCAAAAAAAAACCGGCCGGTGGCCATACCAAGTGTAAATAAACTTTACTTTTATTCATGAAAACCACCATGGTCCTGAATCAGCCGCACTGCTTCTGCGAGCTTGTCAAGAATTGCTGCCCACAACCCGGCGTCCCACGCCACGCGCACGACCGACTGCCCGCGCCCCGCCGCTGAGTAAAGCAGTGTGGCCGATCTGAGGCCGAGCATCTCCATGTACACGTGCACTTGAACGACGTGCTCGCGCATTGCGCGGCACGGAACCCCGCCTGCGCCAGTTCGCGTGCACGTCTTGACCTCAAGGACGGCGTCGGGAGGTCCGCAGACCACGCCGTCGACGCGGCCCCGAACCACCAGGCCGCCGTCAAAGAGGACGAGCAGCGCGTCCTCTTGTAGGCGGTGAACGCGTTTCTTGGATGCCGCCGCAAACGTCTCGATTGCGCCAAGCTCGTGATCGTTCCCGCTCACCTTGCGCAGACAGCACTGCACCAGGCGCCGCACCATGTCCGGATGAACAGGCGTCCACTCGCCCGGGTTGAGGGCGCGGTACTTACGCAGCACGGCCTCGCCCAGGCGCGCCATCGCCTGGTCCGTGCGGTCGCCCGCGGGGAGCGCGCGCCAGACGCGGACCGCCGCCTGCAACTCTTGCGAAATACCAAGGGCAGAAGCGTAGTCCCCCGTGATGTTGGCAGCCAGGCGCCGCGGCACGAAACGGCGCAGCGCGTGCATGCCCTGGGCCGCCGGCAGGGGCGTGCAGGGCACAGGAGACGGGTCGACGGGGCCGTGGCTTGCGATCGCCGACTTGGTTGTGCGCGGGTCAATTGCAAGCTTGGTAGTAAGACTCTTGTGGCGCACTGGGTTCGCCGGCTTTCCGATTGTTTGGGCCAGGGCGGCGATAAGCTTGCTGCGAGACCCGAACCTAGACATGTCTGCGAGAACGGGAACGTCACTTGCGCGGATCGTAATCATGGTATACGTACTTAGTACCCGTCGTTACTTTGAGCCTAAATAAATAATTGGTCTATTCTTGTAAAAGTTCATAAAAAGTAAACAATACCATTTTCTTGTCATGTGGAAGCACTGTAAAAGTTCACCAATGGCCAAGGGAATACATGGACGCCATGCACAGGGAGTTGGGCAGGGAGGCGAAACTTGCAGCGATTATGGCAACAACGACAACCCCAGTCACCAGTCTCGTCAGGATTGTTGCAAAGGACTGCCCGGCCTCGGGGGGCGGCAGTGCCAAGCTCAAAACCTTGTAGAATATTGCGCCGAGATAAACGACGCTTCCGATGAGAGCCCCCACAGCAAACACGCTAAAGAGGTGCTGAAGCGCAGGAGTCTGCAAGACTTGCGTGGTCCCTGTGGTCACGGTAGGGCCTAATGAACACGATTGACACGATCCGGTGTTTGGCGGGCTTGCTATGGGTGCCTGGCTTTGACGGGCTGCTGCCAGTGCTGGGGGGTTCTGAGCGCTTGCGTGCGGTGGATCACTCGTATTGTTTGTGCCGATCATTTGCCACCACGCGTCCACGGGCATGTATTCAGCTGCAGAGTCCATCGGCTCTTTTATTACAAATCAAGTGTGGGCACTTTTACTATACACAGAAAAAAAGAAGTTTTGATAAAGTGAGGAACATCAAAGCCGAGTCTCGTCCATAAACCTTTCGCCCTATCATGGCAGCCAGCCAGACTTACGACGACGACCTCCCCTCCCTGCAAGCATGCCACTTTATGTGCATGACAAACGAGACCAAGGTGTTCTCTCGCCTGATTGACACGATGCATCAAGTCCTGAAAGAGGCGCCCATGCGCATCAGCAGCACGGGAATCACCATCAAAATGACCGACCCCCAAAAGTACTCGTTCACGTCCATCACCCTGGAGGCGGCGGGGTTCAACCAGTACTACTTGGACTTTCCGCTCGGCATGTTTGACGTTGGCGTCATCATGGACACCATGCGCAACATGCTCAAGGGCATGAGCGCGCACGACTCGCTAAGCATGTTTATCACCAAGGAGCGGCCCGACCAGCTCGGCATCTGCACGTACCACTCTGAGCGCCGCACGCGCCACATGCACATTATGAGCACGCTCAAATGCGCGTACCAGGAGTTTGTCATGCCGGAGATGCAGTGCGACTGGCGGGTTCGCATGGACAGCTCCATCTTTTTTGAAATCATCCACCAACTCGCGTCCAACCGCGGCACGACCGTCGGTCTCGGCCTCAGCAACAACTGCCTCTGCATCTCCTCCCGTGGCGAATTCTCGCAAACGACCCTGAGCGTCGAGATCAAGCAGGGCGAGGTCTGCGCGCGACACGAGCTGAAGCCCGCATCCGAGACCGACGCTATAGACACCGAACCCGACGCTTCACCGAGCCCAGCTCCCGTGGCAGATCTAGGAAACGCGCAAGCCGCGCCCCCCCCAAAGAAGCGCAGGCTGGCACGGAACCTTGCTTCGGGCCGCGGCATCATGGTTCTTCAGACAGAAGGCGCCGCCCCGTCAGGCATCGAGTACGTGCAAACACCCATCACGTATTACCCGCTCCGCATCATTGAAAAATTCTGCAAGGCCCACATCCTCTCGCCGCTTTGCGACATTTTCGTGATCAACCAGGGCGTCATCATCTTGAGATACCACGTCGGCAAACTCGGGACGATTGCGTACATGATCACGCCCCACTTTGAAGTGGATGCTCCGTTGAGGGACAACGTTCCCGTGGCATCGCTCAACTTTGGGCCGCCCCCGGAACCTGAGGACTCGGAGTCCGGCGGCTCCCCGCATCCAAGCATGGGCGACGCCGATGAAGAGTACATTGGAGTTGATGAGGATGACATAGAGGGATGTGCATACGAGGTAGAAGACTAATAAACATGAATCGACTAGTGGAGGGTGCAACACCGATTTTACGTTATTTCGCAATTATTTTTATGTATGTTAAGTGACTCAAAAGTACATGTCATTCAATGCTGTTTCTTCCAGCAGCACCCCAATCGAGTATCTCGAGTGGTCCCTCGAAGGAATCACCAAGCTCAAGGTCAATACACGAAATTTAACCAACCGCATGAACCAAGCGCTTGGAACAAACCCGCTGAATACCGACGCGGAAGCCGGCACAAACCAGGTTCTCGTCAATTCATACAAGGACGGAAGGTTCGTGGCGAGCGAGTCTCAGTATTCATCAGACACCCAAACGCAACTTTCGGAAGCCATTGAAAAGACCTTGAGCGAGATCCGCGATAACAGCAGCTCGACACTGGGGGGGAAACATACCCAGGCGACGCTTGAGGCCTACCAAAGTTTTCTCAATAACGAGTCCATTGAAGTGAAACTATCGCCGCCATCCCGGTCCATCCTCTTAAACGTGCCAGACTATGGGTGGGTCAGCGGGGACGTGTCGACGTCCCTTTTGGGCACGACCGCCAAGTCCTGCACAAGTACCAAGTGGGATTGCTTTTTGAAGGTCCGAAGCAAGATTGCAGACAACGGCGCGGTGTTGCTGCGCAACCTGTTTGCCAACGCCATGCAGGACATGGACTTTTTACGCGAAAACGTCAGCCAATGCTACGGTGACGCCTCCATGGGGTGCGGAATGTGGCGCGTGCAACTCCAGCTTAAAAACCAAGAGAAGATCGGTGCGGCCCTCGACGAGGCGGTCGGAGCAAGCAGCTACTTTCGAAAAGCGTCCAATCCATCCGCAAAGGACGAAGAACCTCAAGTGCTTATGGGAAACAAGGCTTCGTGGATATTCATCGTTACAGCATACAAGAACGCCCAAAACGCGGTCAAGTTGTTTATTTCGTTTGTCGACGACGCCATGGACGAGTACACAAAGAACATCGCCCCTCTCTTTACAAACGTCAGCGGCACGTCCCTCAAGTACCTCAACCCCGAAGACGGCAAGAGT
>Ga0114967_10001735_pt1 | contig 18265 bp, 19 predicted proteins | sample M_130628_MF_Meta_FD_92639 | JGI IMG/M metagenome (GOLD analysis project Ga0114967, IMG submission 92639) | Freshwater microbial communities from Lake Montjoie, Canada to study carbon cycling - M_130628_MF_MetaG | ecosystem: Environmental > Aquatic > Freshwater > Lake | place: Lake Montjoie... | reverse complement strand
GAGAATCCGATTCACATTCGTGTTTTCATGGAATCACGCGGTATTTTCTTTGATCAATGGACTTGCTCAGTTGAATTTGAGGAAGATGCCACACAAGAAATCATTTTAGATGCGTATGCAAGTGAATTGAGTCACTTTATGGCAAAAGGCGATTATGAAACTGCGGATGTAATTTCAATCAATCATTTGACAGAAAATTACGATGCAATTCGCCAGAAATTTTTAGCAGAGCATACACATTCTGAAGATGAAATTCGATTTTTTGTGGACGGAAAAGGATTGTTTTGGTTTCATTTAGAAGGCGAGCCAATTTTCAATTTATTGTGCGAAAAAGGCGATTTAATTTCTGTGCCCGCGGGAACGAGACATTGGTTTGACGCAGGAGAAAAAGATCCTTTCGTGAAAGCAATCCGCATTTTTATTGACACAACAGGTTGGATTCCAGATTACACTAATTCGAAAATCGAAGAAAAATTTATTGATTTTAAAATGCCACGATAAGGAATTATACCGATTATGATTTCAAATGTCTTATTTCATGCGCCTTGAAATCTATATCGGCATTATACCTTAGGATTGAAATATACAGGTTTTTGAATGCAAAATGGTATTACATATTTCCCATCGGCGTTTTAATCGCTTTTTGTCCGTTGCACTTGCGCTTGTGATTTTTCTGCGTCGCACAAGAATCTATCAATAATGTCAATGCGAAAAGGAAAGTGATTACGAGAAAAAGTTTCTTAAACATGGCTCTTGATTTTGACGTTACAATTCTATGAACGTAAAAATTGGGATTTGGATACATAAAAATGAGAAAAACCTTTTAATTTCTTGATAAAATTCTAAATCCATTATTCTATCTTGCAATTAAATTATGCTGATTAAATCAATAAACTTGCAATAAAACATCCGTTGGAATATTCCATTTTTCGTGCAATTGGCGAATCATCGTTAGCGTCAATTTTCTCTTTTTATTTAGAATTTCACTTGCACGACTTTTCAATCCAATTATGCTTGCGAGATCAGATTGACTGTAGCCCATTTGATCCATTCTAAATTTTATTGCTTCGATTGGATCGGGTAAATCGATTGGAAAGTGTTCATTTTCATACTGATCAATTAAAATTCCAAGCAATTCAAGTTCATCACCTTTCGCTGTACCTATTTTGGCATCAAAAAGCGTTTCCAATTTTTCCATTGCTTGATTGTAATCGTTTTCTGTTTTGATTGGCTTGATATTCATATAATTAAATTTCGTTCGCGTTTACTCTATCATATTCAGCGTGAGTTCCGATAAATCTCACCCACATCATTTGATAATCATAATTTATTTTTACAATTAATCGATAATTGTTCCCTTTAATATTAAAAACAACACGATTATCATTCAAAATACTCGCACTTGGATAGATCTTTTTAATCTCATTTGGATTCTTCCATTTAGCTTTAGAAGATTCCAAAAACCACGACTTCAACTGTTGCTCACAATCTTCATATTTTTCCCAAAAATCACGCAATATTTTTTTTGAAATAATTCTCAAATCTTTAAACTTTCAACAAATATATTAAAAGTTCCCGATACGGGAAAATATTTTTTCATTTAATTTTTGTTAAACAATCTCCTCATCAACACGAATAGCGCTATATTTAGCATTCAAAAGAACAATTTGAAATCATACTTTGCTATTCAAATCAAAATCACCGCGCGGAAATTCTTGGATTTGGGAGTTCATCCGATTTTGGGCGTTTTATTGATTTTAGTCGGATTTATTGCATTTTCAGAATACCTTTTTCGTCAAATTAGTTTTGCGGGCTATTTGTTTGCTTTTGTTTCGTTGACTTTTACCTCTTCCTTATCAGCACAAAAAAGAAATGATTTCCTGCAACTTTGTTTCCCAGAAAAACGATACAAGCTGCTGCGAACGATTGAAAATTTCTTGACAACAATGCCGTTTGTGATTTTTTTGATTTACAAACAAAACTTCCTACTTGCATTTATATTGCTTTTCATTTCTGTGATTTTTGCTTGGAGCAACTTTCGCACAAATTTGAATTTCACTTTGCCAACTCCATTTCACAGAAAGCCTTTTGAGTTTATTGTCGGATTTAGAAGAACGATTTTATTGTTAATTGGCGCTATTTTCATTGAATTTATCGCACTTTCAGTCAATAATTTCAACTTGGGGATTTTTGCATTGGCATTAGTTTTCCTGATTGTACTTACATTTTACACACAGCCAGAAAATGAAATTTTTGTGTGGAATTTTGTCGTTTCCCCTACTCAATTTTTACTATCTAAAATTAAAATTGCCTTGATTTTTTCCAGTCTTTTGAGTTTGCCTTTTGTCGCTACTTTGATTACATTTTATCCGGAAAAATACCCAATCATTTTGGCAACTTGGCTCATAGGATTCATGTTAATCATCACCATCATTTTAGCAAAATACGCCGCTTATCCAAGCGAAATGAATTTGCCTGAAGGAATTGTGATTGCGCTCGGATTGTCTTTTCCGCCTTTGTTGCTAATTTTTGCGCCTTATTTCTACTTCAAAGCCATCCAAAAACTGAAACCTTATTTACCATGATCGAAATCAAAAATTTGAAAAAAAGCTTTGGAAATAAGCAAGTATTGAATCAAATCAATATCCAATTCGCGCCGGGAAAAGTATATGGAATCGTGGGTGAAAATGGCGCTGGAAAAACCACACTTTTTAGATGCATTGCTGGATTGGAAGTTTTTGAAGGAGAAATTCATGCAACCAAAAGTCCTTTGAAAAACCACTTGGGATTGTTGTTCACAGATCCATTTTTCTTTCCCAAATTGACTGGAAAAGAATACATTCAATTGCTTTGTAATGCTCGTGAAATTGATCTTCACGATATTGATACAAGAAATATCTTTGATTTGCCTTTGAATCAATATGCTTCGACCTATTCAACCGGAATGAAAAAGAAGTTGGCAATTACAGCGATTTTGTTGCAAAAAAATGATTATTTCATTCTCGATGAACCATTCAACGGTGTTGATATTCAAAGCAATATTATCATCACAGAAATTATCCACAAACTCAAAGAATTGGGTAAAATCGTACTTATTTCATCGCATATTTTCTCCACTTTGAGTGCAACATGCGATGAAATTCATTTGCTCAAAGAAGGAGAAATTATCCGTTCGGTTGAAAAACCTGAATTTGAGATTTTGGAAAATGAAATGAAAGAGATTATAATGGAAAATAGGATTGACCGACTTGGATTAAAATAGAAAAGTAAGTCAAAATCAAATCAGCATTCAATCATTTGAAAAAGATAGATTTCTATTCTTCCTCCTTAAACCAACTGGCGTATTTCACATAATTATTCGCAATGCGTTGCACTTCGCCTTCAAACAATTCTGGAGAAAGTGTTTTCACCTTTTTGGCTGGCACGCCTGCATAAATGCTCCAGGATTCAACGCGTGTGCCTTCCAACAAAATCGCGCCGGCAGCAATGATGCAATTAGATTCGATGTAGCAATTGTCCATCACTATAGATCCCATGCCGATTAGCACGTTGTCTTCCACCGTGCAGCCATGAACCAAAGCATTGTGACCAATCGAAACATTATTGCCTAAAATCGTTTTGGTTTTTTCAAAAGTGCAGTGAATCACCGCGCCATCTTGAACATTGACTTTGTTGCCCATTTCTATTGAATTGACATCGCCGCGAACAACAGCCGAAAACCAAACTGAACATTGATCGCCCATTTTTACATCGCCTACAATCGTTGCGTTTTCTGCAAACCAACAATCATTTCCAAATGCCGGATTTTTTCCTCTACAAGCTTTGATCAATGCCATTTTTTCGTGATTTTGAATTTCAAATTTAGATTGAAATTGTTTGTTTTCAAATGTAAGGGAAAAGTTTGAAAATCAGTTTCAAACTTACTTAATTATTAAAATAAACCGGATGCTTCCTGAAATACTTTCTGGTTCTGAGTATTTCATTCACGATGCGATCATCTTCTAAATTCCAAGAACGCCAATCTTTTTGTTGGTACTTTTCCATGAATTTATCAATTCGAACCTTGAGCATTTTGTCGAACAAATCTTCAGACAAACCGATGAAATAATAATTGTTGTTGTAAGGCATTTTATCCCAATGATTCAATAAATGCGCATAACTAACTTCTTCTAATTCAAATAAATAATATTCTCGTTCAACGCTTGGTTTATATTTCACATTGTATTCTAAAATAAGTTTATCCCAGTTGAATAAAGTGCTAAAAACCAACACTAAAAATAAGGACCAAACATTGTAGCGAATCAAAAACCAATTGCTTTTAAATGTCGTGATTTTAACCAAAGTGGTAATTAAGGCGATGAATGTCAGCAGTAGATAAAAGTAAACGCCAATTCTTTTGTAGGTCAACCCACTATCCATAATATAGGCGAAATTTTTGTGGAAACACGTAAGTAATAAAATGGCATTCAACAAAATCCATAAAATCGCATTGAATTTCAGTTGCTTACTTTTGGCCACGTAATTCAAATTTCCACGGAAGAAATACAACATTACAAAAATGGCAATGACCACTGAGAAAATCGAGCTGCTGATTCCTTGGTGCACATATTGAGAATAGTTAGTGATGCTTTTCATTTGACCACTGAAAATAAAATTCAAATCCAAGATATTTACCAGTAAAAGCAATACATTCAGCAATCCAAAAGTCATCATTGCTGCACTCATTTCTTTGGATAAATCTTTGAACATGCTTTTTTCATTGGGTAAAATACCTCCAGAAAGTAGATTTGAACTCGATTCATCAAAACGAATCAATCGCTGACTGTTGACAGGAAAATAGAACACAAACAACAAGTAAAATCCGACAATCATAAAACCTACAAAAGTCCATGAAATGAAATCCAAATTGAGATTATCAATAAATTTTGAGAAAATCGGATTGGAGTATTTGTAGATCAAAAAGAAAGTAAGTAAAACAGCGATTGGAATGATGAATTTCAGCAAATCAGCAAAAGTAAATTCAGATTTCGTCTCAACGGTTTCGCCCTCTTTTGCTTGTTTTGGAGTAAATATTTTCTCAATTTGGAGGAAAAAACTACTGATTAAAGTCCAGCAAGACTGAATAAAAGCAAAAACCAAAGTTGATTTGGGATTGTAGCTCACATACGCCAAGAAAAGCAAAGAAATTACGTTTGCAATTACAGCCAAAAGATCGCCATATAAAAAAGCACTTGTAGCGGTGATCAACGCCCCAGGGGCAACAAGCAACCAATTCAATCTCTTGACTAATGAAAAATCAATAGAAATAGATGCAAAAACTAAAAGCAGGTTGAAAATCAAAAAATTAATACCAATTCCTTGATTGTAAAATAAGTAGCAGTAAGCAAAAACTGATACAAATAATAAAATGGTTTTCTTTTTCATGGTTTTTATTTTTAGTTAATTAATAAAAGTACTTTGCAATTCACAGTACATATTCAAAAAAATATTAGCGTTTTAAAAGTTGTTCAAGGGCATTTAAATGTTGATTAAATGCAGTTCTTCCCAGTATTGTAATCCTATATATTGTGCTGGTTTTCTTCCCTACAAATTTCTTTTCGACGGACAAATATTCCGCTTTTTCGAGTGCAGCTACGTGACTGGCAATGTTTCCATCGCTGGCATCTAACATCGCTTTGAGACTCAAAAAATCGATTGATTCATTGACCATCAACACTGACATGATGCCCAGTCTAATCCTGCTTTCGAAGGACTTATTTAGCTGACTGATAAAACTTTTCATTGTTTATGTTCGTATTTATAATACATGGAAATGCCATACACAATATGTAAAATTCCGAATCCGAAAGCCCAAAACCACAATCCCCAGCCGATGAAAAAAGTGGCGATTAAACCGACAATCATTTCGCAATAGCCCAAATATTTAATATCGTTTAAAGTGAATTTACTCCCATTTACCAAGGCTAAACCGTAAAAAATTAAAGATGTGGGCGCGATTAATCCCAATTGACCATGGAGAAAAAGCGAAACACAAAAAATACCGCCTGCAAACAAAGGAATGGCCAAGTTGATGAGCATCAATTGCGAAGTTTTGTTCCAGGTTTTATGACCTAATTTCTTGGCTTTTTTGGTGGTAAAATAGTAACCGAAAAATAGCGACAAAAGCAACACCGCAATCGCAACTAAAAACAAATGCAGCACCAAATCTTTGGATAGTTGAATGATATCGTTTTCAAACCAAATATCGATGTAGAAATTTTTAATGATGTAATACGCTGAAATAGAACCCGCCAAAGCGAAAATTCCAGCGAAAACACCTGCCAAACCACTCAATGAAATAAATCGAGATGATTTCTCCATCATTGAGCGAATCTCGGTTAAATCTTGCAAATAATCTTTTTCTTTTTCGTCCATAATAAAAAGTACTTTGAATTGCAAAGTAAATGAATAATTTCAATCGAAAATTAAATTAAATGTGAAAAAATGCTAAAAATTTGGATTATTAGATGGTTGGATAATTAGATTATTCGATTTTGGAAAGTCCTAATTAAAAATGTAACGGACTCCAACCGAATGAAATCCAATCTTAAAATCTACATTCTTGTGAACCTTGATTCGATTGTTTCTGTGCAAAAAATACATCGTTCCGTCGAAAAGCATTAGAAATCCACCTTGAAGCAATAAACTTTGTCCGTAACCTTGTTTGGTGTCGGTTTCATTTTTTGATAAAAGCAATCCAGCGCCAACACCCATGTAAACCAAATCCAAACCACCATTGATGAGAAATATTTTTTCAAGTTTTTTCTGTCTGGTGTTCAGATCTTGCAGATTTTCAATTTTAAGTTTTCGTTCTTGTAGCAAACCGCTAATTGACAAACCCAAATTAACAGTATTCCAAAGTGCGTTCATTTGATGAAAATAATGCGCCGAACCTTCGGTTTGTGTGGAAGCAATTGTGCCCGCAACGATGTTTGTGCAAGACCAACCCAACAAGGTGTACATTCCAGAATTGTTGATACTTCGTTGATTGTTAAGATTGATTTTCCAATATTCTTGGGCATTTAAAATCGTATCTTTTTGTGAGAACAAACATTGTGGCAAAAAAATGCAGAGAAATAGAAAACGAATCATCGGATGTTTATTGGTAAGACAAATTTAGGTGATAAATGTTGTCAAAGTGCTGATTTAAATTAAATCGATTTTCTCCTACCCTCGGACGAAACAATAAACTAAAAATTTGGAATCATGATTTTTTCAAAAAATTCAAATCTTTGCCGCTAAAATTTTTGACTTTATCGATGTCTATTTTTTTCGAAATTCCATAGACTGAACCTTTGATTTTTCCTTTGAATCTGACAGGAATTTCGTCTTTGGTTACCAATTTAAAAAGCGAAAAGAAAGCTCCGTCTTCTAATTTCACTTTGATTTGGGTGCTATAGACATTTTCACTTTTCTTCTTGAAAACAATTTTATTGTCTAAATGTACGGTTCCCATTTTTTTGTCAGCAACGAAAACATCAATCTGCGAAGGCTTCAATTTGATGTTGAAATTATTGGGATTTTCCAACTTGAAACTCAAGTCAACCACAATTTCTTTGTCGTCCATTTTGGGCATCTTCACACTTTCAATGCCTTTAAAATCGACATCTTCAAATTCAAAACACCCTTGTAAAGAGAAAATTAATACAAAAATGGCAATCCAATTGACTGTTTTCATCGGGTAAAATTATTTTGATAATTCAGCAAAATGTTTGTAGAAATATGGAATCGTTTCAATTCCTTTATAAAAATTGAATAAACCATAATGTTCGTTCGGCGAGTGAATAGCGTCAGAATCCAAGCCAAATCCCATCATCACAGTTTTCAATCCCAATTCTTTTTCAAACAAAGCCACGATTGGAATACTTCCGCCACTTCTCACTGGAATTGGTTTTTTTCCAAAAGTCGTTTCATAAGCCAAACTTGCTGCTTGATAACCGATAGAATCGATTGGCGTTACCACAGGATCACCGCCATGATGTGGAGTTACCACAACTCGAGTTCCAGCAGGCGCAAGCGATTCAAAATGTTTTTGGAACAGTTCAGTAATTTCATTTGGCAATTGATGAGGAACCAAACGCATTGAAATTTTTGCATACGCTTTGGAAGCAATCACCGTTTTAGCGCCTTCGCCAGTGTAGCCACCCCAAATTCCGTTCACATCCAAAGTTGGTCGAATAGAACCACGTTCAGGCGTCGAATAACCAGTTTCGCCAAACACATTTTCGATGTCCAATGCTTCACAATATTTTTCGTGACTGAAAGGCGCTTTGGCCATTTCTTCGCGTTCAGCTTGAGAAAGTTCCAATACTTTATCGTAAAATCCTGGTATGGTAATGTGGTTATTTTCATCATGCAAAGAAGCAATCATCTTTGTCAGCACATTGATTGGATTGGCAACGCAACCGCCGTAAAGTCCTGAATGCAAATCACGGTTAGGTCCCGTAACTTCAACTTCCACATAACTCAATCCACGCAAACCAGTAGTGATTGAAGGCGTATCGTTTGACAACATTCCAGTATCTGAAACCAAGATAATATCAGCTTTCAATAAATCTTTATTTTCAGCGACAAAAATACCCAAATTGACACTTCCAACTTCCTCTTCTCCTTCGATCATGAATTTTGCGTTGCAAGCCAATTCGCCGGATTTAACCATTGCTTCGAATGCTTTCACATGCATAAACATTTGTCCTTTATCGTCGCAAGCACCGCGGGCAAAAATTGCTCCCTCAGGATGAATTGGTGTTGTTTTAATTATCGGTTCAAATGCAGGATTGTGCCACAATTCGATTGGATCAGCAGGCTGCACATCGTAATGTCCATAAACCAAAACAGTTGGCAACGAAGCATCGATGATTTTCTCACCATAAACGATTGGATAACCAGCAGTTTGGAAGATTTGTACATTTTCTGCACCCGCTGATGTTAAGTGATTTGACACTTTTTGAGCACAATCGTGCACATTTTGCGCAAAAGCAGGATCTGCAGAAATGGATGGGATTTTAAGTAAATCAATCAATTCGTTTAAAAATTGCTCTTTGTGATTTTGGATAAAATGTTGCGTATTTTCCATGCTATTTTATGAATTATATACTAATTTTCAGCTCAATAAAACTTAAATTTTGTCTTTCAAGTTTTAGAATTGTCAAAATTACATTAATTTCGCAATAATAATCAAGACATGCAACCAAATATTGTGTTTCAAAGTCTTGAAAAAAAACAAATCACATGAAAAAAATAACATTACTTCTCTCACTTGGTTTTTTATACATTTTTTCGAATGTAAATGCGCAAGTTACTGTTTCAAGTACATTGACTCCAGCTCAATATGTTCAAAATGTATTAATTGGGCCTGGCGTACAAGTTTCCAGTGTAACATACAATGGATTAGCAGGTTATACTGGAAATCAAATTGGGAGTTTTAATTATACTGGAACACAAATTCCATTTTCATCAGGTTTAGTAATGGCAAGTGGCGCTGTTAATGGTTTGGCAGGACCAAATAACTCAGGAAGCAGTACGAATGCATTTACTGGAGGAGCATTAACAAACGACCCAGATTTGAATGCAATTGCAGGATTCGCCACTTTTGATGTCGGAAAATTAGAATTTGATTTTATCCCCGCAGGAAACACTGTTAGTTTCAATTTCCTTTTCGGAAGTGAGGAATACAACGAATATGTTTGTGGTTCAGTGAATGATGTATTTGGTTTCTTTGTAACTGCCTTGGCTCCAGCAGGAGGAACGTATAACAACACGAATTTAGCTTTGATTCCTGGTACAAATATTCCAATTTCTATTAACACCGTGAATAATGGAACTGTTGGCACGAATGGATTTGTGGCAAATTGTTCAACTTTAGATCCAAATTGGGCAGCTAACAATATTTATTTTAATAATGCTCCTGGCACAGATTTTCAAGCAGATGGAATGACTGTTTTGATGAATATTTCCTTTAATGTAGTTTGTGGCGAAAGTTATCATTTCAAATTTGCGGTAGCAGATGGAGGAGATTCAGCATTTGATTCATGGGTACTTTTGCAATCAGGATCTTTTACATCCGATGCTGTAGATGTGAGTGTTGCGACTGTTACTGGAGATTCTACTGTTATTGAAGGTTGTACGGATGCTAATTTCATTTTTACAAGACCAGAATCGCAAATGGATGATACTTTAATTGTGAATTATGATATCACAGGAAATGCAATTGAAGGAACTGACTACAATACACTTTTAAATCCAGTTACATTTTTACCGGGACAAGATACTGTAATCATCACACTAACTCCTGTACAAGATGGATTGACTGAAGGTCCTGAATCGGTTACTTTGACTGTTTATATCGTCAATATTTGTGGTGATACATTGGTTTCAGAAGGCACAGTTTACATCTTAGACAAGCCGAATATAACCATCAATGAAAATGATCCGACAGCGCTTTGTGCCAATGATTCGATTCAAATGACAGCCGCTGCAAGTGGTGGTTTTGCACCTTACACTTATACATGGAATAATGGTCAAACAGGAAGTCCCGCATTCGGTGACGTTTCGATTAATGGGCCAACCAATTATATTGTAACTGCAACAGATCTTTGTGGATTTCAAATGACTGATACTGTAACGATTACTTTAAACCAGACTTTGGCTATTGATTCTATGTTGCAATATCCAGCTTCAGCCTGTCTTCCAACTGGAACAGTCGTTGGTTTTGCCTCAGGATTTTCTGGAACTCCGGTTTACAATTGGACTGGACCTGGCGCAAATAGTACAAATTCAATCACTGCATCTGTTTTCCAAAATTTAGCTGCAGGTTGGTATTATTTTACGATTACAGACAATGTTTGTGTTGAGAATGACAGTATTTTATTGAACCAAGACTTAGCGCCAATCGCAAATTTCTCACCAAGTGCAGCTTCAGGTTGTACACCATTGACAGTGGTATTTACCAATAACAGTCAAAACTCTACTTCATACGCTTGGGATTTTGGAAATGGACAAACTGCCAATGTGAATGATTTGAGTTCTCAGACGCAAACCTACACAGCGAATTCAGTGATTAGATTGATTGCCAGTTCAAATGGTTGCAATGATACTTCTTATGTAAATATTGGCATTGCAGTTTGTGGTTGTACAGATCCCGTGGCAATCAACTACGATCCAAATGCACAATTGAATGATGGAACTTGCATGTACCCAATTCCAACGGTAGAAATTCCAAATGTATTTACTCCTGATGGAGATGCAAACAAAGCAAATGAAACTTTTTTCTTGACCACAACCAACGCCTTGAAAGTTGAATATACAATCTTCAATCGCTGGGGTGACATCATGTTCTCAGGAGGATCAATTAATCCTTCACCAGTTTGGGATGGTAAAGCAAATGGAATGGAAGTGAGCGAAGGAGTTTATTTCATTCAATACAAAATCACAGGTTATAACAATCAAATTTTAGAAGGGCACGGCTTTTTACACTTGATTAGAAAATAGAGATTAGAATAAAATTAGATCAATAGCCACTTCAACAGAGTGGCTATTTTTTTTGTTTACCTTTACAAAAATTCTCCTTCATGTTAATTGAAATCCAAGATAAAGTCGTTTCCTTAGATTTATTTGAAAAAAAGTTTGTTTGTGACTTGAACGCTTGCAAAGGTGCTTGTTGCATTGAAGGCGATTCTGGAGCACCAATTACAGAAGAAGAAATTGCTATTTTGGAAGATGATTTGGAATTTATCAAACCTTACATGCGACCGGAAGGAATTGCCGAAGTTGATAAATCGGGTGTTTTTTATATGGATTGGGATAATGAAGCTGTCACCACTTTAGTAAACGGTGCCGAATGTGCATTTGTGTTTTTCGATGAAAAAGGCATCACCAAATGTTCCATTGAACAAGCGCATAAAGAAGGAAAAACAAGTTTCAAAAAACCGATTTCTTGTCATTTATACCCAATTAGAGCAAAAAAATATGCTGAATTTGAAGCTTTAAATTACAGCGAATGGAAAATTTGTGCACCAGCTTGTGCTTGCGGAGAACACTTGAATGTAAAAGTGTACAAATTTCTCAAAGAGCCAATCGTTAGAGCTTATGGAAAAGCATTTTACGAAGAAATGGAAACTGTAGATCGAGAGCTTGAAAAGCAAAAGCATAAATAATTTCAGAAAAATTATCTTTCTGCTGCCAACCTTTAAATTTAAAATCACGTCTAGATTGCAAGTCGCAGCAATAACGATTGTGCGTCTTAGGTTTTATTTACCCTTGCAGGTACCTGAAAAGAGTTTCTACCTCAAAAAACAAAGGATCAATATTGTTTTTTACGAACTCTTTTCAGGTTTTTTTGTGTCTAATAAATTGAAATAATCTATCTTTATTCAACTGAAATCGAAAAGTTATTTTACAAAAAAAAGCTACCCCAAAATAACTTGAAATAGCTTTTCTTGATAAACTAACAAAAAATCAATGATCTGAAATCATTCCAGCTTTTTCGCTTTTTTTGTATCTGATTAAGAACACAATTGGAATACACACCAAAATCAAAATACCTATCATGAAGAATGCTTGGTTGTAACTCACCAATGCTTGTTGTTTGAAAACCAGTCTTTCCATCGTTTTATAAGCAAGAATTTCCGCATCTGCGGCGCTGTAGCCATTGGAAAGAAAATTTTGTGTCAATCCAGCAATTCTCTCCGAACTTACATTGTCATATTGATTGACATAACCAATCATTGAACCGCGGATTTCTGCATTTTTCTGAATCAAAAACACGTTGATCAGAGCAATTCCAACAGAACCACCCAACTGGCGAATCATATTGGCTAATCCTACGGCTTGCGTCATGTCTTTTCCGCTCAAACCATTAACTGCCAATGATAAGATCGGAGACATCATAAATGCCATTCCAAATCCCCGCAAAACAAATGGAAAGTAGAAATTTCCTTCGCTTGAATCTGGCGAAGAAAAGGCCAACATCATCAAGAAAACAAAAGTCATCAGAACGCCCGAAATGATTATTTTTTTCGGATTGGCTCCTTTTCCTAACATTGCGCCCACCATTGGCATCGCAAATGCAGTAAAAATTGCTCCAGGAATCATGAAAACACCCGTTTGCGTTGCCGTCCAGCCCAAAGAAATCTGCACAAATAAAGGAAAAACAAAAACGGAACCGAAAAGCATCAAGCCCAACATGAAGTTCATCAAACTTCCCATCACGAGGTTGTAGCTTTTGTATAATCGAATGTTAACCGCTGGATAATCAATGGATAATTCTCTGTAAATGAATGCAATAATCCCAAAAACAAAAACAAGTGTCAAAGCAATTATTTCTTCGCTTTCAAACCAATCTTTGGCAGTTCCTTCTTCCAATACATATTGCAATGAACCGATGGAAAGTACCAAAAACAATATTCCCCACCAATCAATCTTTCGTGGCTTAGTTGCACCTACCCTATCTGTTACATAATTCCAAGATAAAATAGTCGCCACAATTCCAATCGGAATATTCACAAAAAACACCCAATGCCAAGAGAAATTATCCGTTATTAAACCACCCAAAGTTGGTCCAAAAGTTGGTCCGAGAATAATTCCCATCCCGAAAATCGCATTTGCCGTGCTAATTTTATTGGGTGGAAAACAACCTATGATGATTGTTTGCGCAGTGGATAATAATCCGCCACCGCCTAATCCTTGTATAAATCGCCAAAAAACCAAGGTCCATAAATTGGTGGAAAATCCGCACATCAAAGAGGCGAAAGTGAAAATGATGACAGACGAAGTAAAGTAAACTTTGCGACCGAAAAAGTCTGAAAGCATACTCGTGAGCGGAATGATAATCACATTAGAAATCGCGTAGGCAGTAACAACCCAAGCAATTTCAGTCGTCGTGGCGCCAATACTTCCGCTGATTTCTCTCAAGGAAACATTTACAATCGTGGTGTCAATCAATTCCAATATCGCGCAACTAATTGCGGTGATAATTAGAATCCATTTGGCAGAACCCGTCGGATACTTGATTTCTGCTGGCTTTTGAAGGGTAACTTCCAAAATTTTACTTGATTTTAACTTCTACAAATGCACTCAAACCGGGAAACAAAACTTTTCTTTCAGATTCAGAAAGATTAGTAATGTCAATTCGAATTGGCACGCGTTGCACAATTTTCACAAAATTTCCTGTTGAATTATCAGGAGGAAGCAAAGAAAATTTTGCGCCCGTTGCACCAATGTATGATTGCACTTTTCCTTTAATTTCTATGTTTGGATAAGCATCAATTTTGATCGCCACCGATTGACCTGGATGAATTTTACTTACTTGTGTTTCTTTGAAATTGGCTGTAATCCACAATTGTGTATTGTCAATTACTGAGCACAAAGGTTGACCAATTGCGATGTATTGGCCTGTTTCAACTGCTCTGCGAGAAACAATTCCATCGCAAGGAGCTTCCACTGTTGCGCAATCCAATTGCGTTTGTGCTAAAATCAATTCCGCTTCACGTTGTTTTACCAATGCCTGACCCAAAGAAATCATCGCACTTTGCGCTTCGGCTTGCGAACGAACGCCTAAAGAGGAAGAGGAAGAAGATTTAAATTGGTTAATTGTTCCTGCATATTGCGCGGTTGCGATATCTAATTCTGCCTTCGCATTATCGTATTGTGATTGTGTTGCTGCTTTGGCATCCAACATGTTTTTAATGCGTTTGAAATCTTCCTGCGCCCTTGTCAATCTTGCTTTGGCTGCATTGCTGTTTTCTTCATTTGAGGAAGAATTTAAAACTGCCGCATCCGCATTTTGACTGGTCGCTTTGGCACTGCTTCTCACTGAAATTAAATTCGCTTTGGCATTTTCCAATGCAGCTTCAGCTTGCGCGACACGGGTTTTTAAATCTATATCATCAATCGTGAAAAGCAATTCTCCCTTTTTAATAAATTGATTGTCTTTGAAGTGAATTGATTTGATATAACCTGAAACACTCGATTTAATCGGCACAATATCAGCGTCTAATTGCGCATTGTCAGTAGATTCGTAATTGGCGCTCAAGATAAAATATACTACACCAACTGTCAATAAAACGCCTGCGATTGCTGCAAAAATTTTGACTTTACTTTTCTTTTTAGGTTCTTTTTCCATGATTTTGTTTGCTTATTTTTTAATTAATTTGATTAAAATTGATTCACGCCTCGCGTGGTGTTATATGAAGTCATCGCGTTCATTAACTTCACTTCATGTATTTTTTGATTTAACGTTGCTTGCATTTCAGCATTGAGTTGCGCTAAGTAATCTGTTACTGTGATTTTGCCATTTTCCAATTGTGTAGCGGCTGTAACAGTTACATTGTGTCTTTTTTCGATGATTAGTTTGTCTTTAGAAATCATTTCTTCCAACGCCCTGATTTGTGACTCTTGTGAAATCATCGTGTTTTTTATGTTGAAAAGAAATAATTCTCTTTGTAAATCAATCATTTGATTGTTTAAATTATATTTCGTTTTTTCCTTGTTCAAACCATAAAGTGAACTGATATTCCATTTCAAACTCAAGGAAGCATCACCAAAAAAGCGCAAATTTTGATTGATGAAATTTGGACCAGGACGACCGTAATTTGCACCCACATTCATGGCAACTTTGGGTAAAGCCATTTTGCTCGTCAATCGATATCTTGAACCCAATAATTCTTGCTGAATGGTCAACATTTTCATTTCTGGGCGGGAAATATTAACTTGCTTCACAATTCCACCAACTGGTAATAAAGAAAATCCAGTGCTGTCGTTCAATGGTTTATTAATAAATATTGTCAATGATTGATATAAAGCACTTAAATTTTCAGTCGCCTCAATAATTGATTGATCTGTCTTCAAAGATTCTGCATCCAATTCATCTAAATTACTTTGCAAAGCCAAACCATTTACCAAGGAAGCAGCCAAATTTTTGCGCTTATTGTTGAGGTCATTTTTGTAAGTATTCAATATTTGGATGTTTTGTCTAGTTAGTAGAATGTTGACATACAATTGACTTACGCGCTCAATCAATTTGTACAATTCGACTTCGTTTTTTTGGATTTCAAAATCGGCATTGAGTCTTTCGATTTTCTTTTGTTGGGCAGTTTGTCCGCCGTCGTAAAGCGTTTGTTCAAGACTTACGTTGGACAAATAGGCATCGTGTGGAAAATTGTAGTTTGTTCCTGGCAAATTAAACGCAACAACTTCCGTTTGATAAGTCGCTCTGGCCAAAAAAGACATTTTTGGATACCAATTTTCATTGATTGAGCGCAAATTATTCGCCGAATTTTCGGACAATAAATTGTTTTGTTTGATCAGCGGATAATTTTGCTTCGCCCATTTGATGCAAGAATCCAGTGGAATAATTGCTTCTTGCGCTTGGACAAAACCTCCAGACAAAAGCAATAGAATGATAATTTTTTTCATTTTTAAATTGTATTTTTACTTAGTTTAAATTCGACAAATTCTTTGACTGATTGTTTTAATTTTTGATTTTCAACATCTTCCCAAACCATCTCATTGCTATTCACAATGGCTTTGAAAATAGGAGAAGCTAAAAATGGATAAGCGCACAAAGAGTGAAGGTTAATCATAAAAACAATCGGCTCAATCGATGCAATCTCATCGTTTTCAATCCCTTCCTTCAGTGCTGCTAATAAATTGGATGTCTTGTCTTTCTTTAAAAACATCACTTTTTCTCTAAAAATTTCGGGATTGATGCTTATTTCTTTGATTATGAACATCGACATTTGCGGATATTCAGATAAAAAATCAATAATCTTGTCAACATAAGTCAACACCCTTTCTTTCACCGGAATTGATTTATCAGAAAAAATCCACATATTTTCGAAATACTTAGACAAAGCGCCTTCAAAAACTTGGTCAAAAAGCTTTTCCTTGTTCCTGAAATAATAGTGAAGCAACGCTTTGTTAATGCCCGCATTATCAGCAATATCCTGCATTCTTGCACCATACAAACCATATTTCATAAAGACTTCTTTGGCAGCCTCCATGATTTTTTCCTCTGTATTGGAATTAAGAATTTTCATATTAATCAAAAAGTTTAACCAAATGGTTAAAGCGCAAAAGTATGGATTTTTGAGTTGGAAAATGATTTTTTAGAAAAAATAAATTTGAAATCCGCAATTTTTCTATTTCGGCGAATTAAAAACCGAAGCAGGCAAGAATGGGAAAGTTTGTAAAATTATTTGGAACTAAACTTCCCGTAATAAACCACTTTGACCGCACAGTGAAAATCATTGAATTTTGATTTTGGGTACACCGAAAAAACGGGATCTAATTCAACTTTTTCAATCGGTGTCCAATTTGCAGGACTAACTTTTACGGCTGAATTCACCTCAAAAACACCTTCAAAATCTTTGTCGATAAAAGCGACTGTGTCTTTTTGGACGTTAATTCCAATGATGAAAGCTGGATAAATGCAGTCAAAAACCAAGCGATTTCTGAATAAAAGAATTTTGACTTCTGCGCGTTGACTCAAATCTTGATATGTCCAAGCTTCTCTGCAAGATTTCATTTTCGTTTCTTCACGTGTCCAAAATTTCTTGTTGCGTAGGTAACAACCTTCCAATAAGAAAATCGATAATGTGAGAATTATTGTATATCGAATCATTGGATGATGATGCCTTTAAGACCTAAAATTGGAATCAATTTCATTTTTTTTTCTTGAATTGTCTCTGGAAGAAAAATGAACTTTTTGTCATACATCATGTCATTTACCCAAAAACTGACCCAATATTCGTTGGTCAATCCAAAAACATCTTCCATGATTGGTTCAACGCGCGCCGCTTCATTGGGCAATAGAATTTCCATGCAATGACGCAACATGGAAGTTTTTACTTTCTCGCCAGTCGCCACATTTTCACCGTAGCCATTGCTGGTGATAATGATTCCTTCCATGATGTCATCACGAAGATTGATCAAATAAGTATTGTAAATCGGATGATTGTCTTCCCCAAATTGTTGCACAACTGCAACGGCTACATTCTCTACTTTTGGACCTAATAATTCTTCGCGCATTTTGATTTTATTTCAATAAAATGCAAATTTAGGGATTTATTTTACTTCGGTAAACTCACCACAAGTATTTTGAGGTGCTGACTAAAAATTTACGTTAAACATCAAAATGGTTTTTCCATCCTAGATTTTTACTTTTCTTTCCTTGATGAAAGTAAAGTAACAAAAGAAAATCAAGTCTCCGTGATTGAACTTGCTTCCG
>Ga0114967_10001732_pt1 | contig 18277 bp, 19 predicted proteins | sample M_130628_MF_Meta_FD_92639 | JGI IMG/M metagenome (GOLD analysis project Ga0114967, IMG submission 92639) | Freshwater microbial communities from Lake Montjoie, Canada to study carbon cycling - M_130628_MF_MetaG | ecosystem: Environmental > Aquatic > Freshwater > Lake | place: Lake Montjoie... | reverse complement strand
TCCCTAATATTCAAAGGATTCAAAGCTCTATGGTTTCACTTCGAATCTCAGAGGGAGTAACAGCTTCCTTTTTTAGCTACATGGAAAACTTTCACGAAGAGAAGCCAGATCAAATTGATTCTTCAGCTTCACCTTTACAGAGGAATCTTGAATTTGTTAAATTGGACAAAGTTTCATTTAGTTATGGTGATGGTGAATCTATTTTGAAAGACATAACATTCAAAATGAACTCAGATAAGACTCTCGCAATCATTGGAGATTCAGGATCAGGAAAAACTACCTTAGCTGACATAATCGCGGGGATTAATAGGCCGACAGAAGGCTTTGTGAGCTTTACAGAATCTAATGACTTAAGTAATGGTGAAGTATACAAACCTAGTATTGGATATGTATCTCAAAACAGTTCCTTATTCGGAAAGGACGTATACGAAAATATTGCTTTTGGCAAGAACCCCGATATTCCTGATAAATTAAAGATTGATCAAATACTGGAGAGGTTTAACTTATCATTTCTGTCTGATTCTGAATTTGGCAGCGGCCGAAGCACGATTCGATCAGATGGAACGAATCTTTCTGGCGGGGAACGACAAAGAATATCTATTGCAAGAGTTGAATATGCCGACCCCCAGATAGTTATTTTTGATGAACCAACAAGCTCTCTCGATGCTGATAATAGGAGTAAAGTTACGGATTATATTAAGAGCATTAATCACAAGAAAACCGTTATTATTGTCACACATGATCTAGATCTGATTGAATTATGCGATTTTGTTTTGGATATTGCTAATGGGAGAATCAAATTCTTTGGAGCTGCATCGGATTTTAATTTAAGAAATTAAGAGGCAAATTTTCCTCTACAATGATACAAATAGCGTGATAAATAACTATATGCACCTCTTGAATCTTATGAGTTTGATTCGCAGGAACCGGAATAATCAAATCAATATTTGCAGGCAAATGATTTAGTGCTTTTTGGCTTGTCAGAACCAATGTTTTCAGACCTAAAGACTGTGCATTATAGATAGCATTATTTACATTTTTGGACTTCCCACTGGTTGTAATCCCAATCAGAAGCGAGTTAGGCTGGCTATATGCCTCGACTTCTCGGGCAAATTGATCATCAAAACTATGATCATTGGACCAGGCTGACGAAACAGCGGAATTCGTTCCGAGCGTTATTACATTTAGCGCCTTATGTTTCCGAGTGAAGTAATTTACGAGCTCTCCGGCAAAATGTTGAGCATCAGAGTGCGAACCGCCGTTGCCACAAACTAAGACATTACCTCCGGCTGAAATAGAATCCAGAATCAATTTTGCGGCGTTTTCTATGAGAACTATAAATTCCGAAGTGTTAATATCGTTAAGATTTTTTCTAGTATCCTCAATGTAGGAACTCATCTCCATGTTGGAATTACCTTTCTTAGAGCAGTGTCTAAACGCATAAAGAGTGAAACATATAAAGAATGTTGAATTAAGAAGTTATCATAAATATAGAAAGGTCCGCGCTTTCCATCCTTACATTCTAACCTTGAAAACTTCGATCCGCCAAACTCATTGAATGTGGCATAGAAAAGGCTCCGCCTGTAACGTAGTTGCAAATCCTGATTCCGTAAATCCATCCTAATAAAGGTAGCCAAATCATTTCTATCTTCTGGATTTAAAGTAATCCCCATGCTTTCATGTAGAGATCTACCCAGAAGGATACTTTTCTTCCTTAAATATGCCGCCTCGACTGCGAGAGTTGATCCAACAGTTACAACAAATTCCGAGCCTTTAACTAACCCGTAGGAATTGATAGAACTTTCTGGGTTTACGAATCTAACCCACTCATACTTTGATTCCAATTCCTTCCCCAAATTGCGCCATATCGCTATTTCCCTAGGAGACTTATGCAACAAATTCGGGTGCGCTCGAATTATCAAGCAATATCTATCTTCAGCGTCTAATACCTCGACTAATGCTAATAAGGCAGATATTTGGTTTCCCCATGCTTTAGACACGAGGTCCGTAGTTATCAATTCATCTTCTGAAGAATGAAAGAACACAACATACGGTCTTTTAAAGCTAAAAGTATTTTCTGATATTTGCTTAGTGGTGAAATCTTGTGTTTTTCCAAGAATTCTATTTTCAAACCACTTGGATCCTGCTTCTAAAAATAATTCAGGACTCTCCTTCTCTAGCCTCTCCCCAAAGTCCTGCATAACGGACCCACGATACTCTGGAGAATGTGTCGGCTTCTCAAACAGAAAATAACGATCTATCCAATTCGGATGGAATTTTTCGAAAAAGACTACGGTAATTCCTAAGAAAATACACGCATCCCAAACGGCTCTTTCTTGCAAAAATCGCCCATTATACAAATAAACTTTTTCAATCTTTTCGTTTTCGAGAATCTTAATGGTTTCAAAATATACTCTTAAATAAGTCTCCTGGTATTGCTTCAACTTTAATTTGTATTCATCTTTGGAAGGTTCTGCTTCTCTAACCATTGCAATTAGTTCCAGATATGCTACTTCGGAGGCAATTTTCTGCACCCTCGAATTTTTGGCAATATCCTTATTCATATAAATGGATTTAAATTTATTTTTATACACTAAATTCGATTTATTTGATAATCCGGATTTGCGAATTCTGTTTCGAATGATTTTGTAGTGAAGTCGGTCAGCGATAGGAAATTCATGCGATTTTGCAAGCCGCCCAGTCATGTCAACCCATGTCACATTCTTTCTATTTTCGAGTAGTTCGAGCATAATTTCAAGCGTTGCCGCTAGGGTCCAATTTTGATAATTAAAAGTAAAGAAATAACTATTACCCACGATTTACCATTCTGAAAATTCTTAAAAATTTCAGTTTACTGATGATATTTTGATACTTAATCCTAAAAATATTTTCTGGAAGTCTGATTCCACAAAAAGTTACTACTTTCCAGGATCCCCATCCTATTTCAACTAACTCAGAGTTGCTAAAATTAAATCCACCCGTCGCTATAAAATATCCCCTTATCGTTGAATTATTGTGTCTAAGCTCAAGCAAATCGGTCGCAAATTTTTCCTTACTTGCAAGCCAATTGAGAAATGTTTCCCAGTTTTCAGCTTTATCAACTACACCAATCTCATCATAACCACAATCAGCAAGAACTATACTGGGCTTTTTTGCAAACGCAGCCTCCAATCCAATGGTACTTCCATATGACACAACCGCATGCGAATTATCAAGTAATTCATATGAAGATATTTTCCGATTAGGGCCAATAACAATAGTTTTTCTAGAACTCTTAATCGATGACCAATTAGAGTTCACCTCATCTCCCTTATTCGCCAAATTTGGATGCAACCTAATTACAAGAACATACTTGTCTTGCCTATCAAATATTTCTTGAAGTTGGGAAATTACGCTGAGCTGATTTCCAAGTGGCTCGTTCCATTCTTCCCAGAATCCAACGGCTTCATCATCAGAACTCGAGAAATATACGAGATACTCCTGATTGAACGGGAATGATTCTTCAGGTTCAACTCGGTGTGGGTTACCCATACTCCTTAATTCGCCAAAATATTTGGAACCTATTCTTATTTTTTCATCTCTGGACAAACTCGAAGCATTCCAATGATCGATCATAACTTTTTGATTATTGGTTCTACTATGGAATCCCTCCTTGCGAATAAAATAACGATTTCGGGTGGTTTCAAAAATTAACACCTCAAGACCAAGATTTTTAGCACAATCCCATACCGCTCTTTCGTGGAGGAAGCGCCCATTAAATAAATAGACTTTCCCAATATTACCGTCTTCCAGTTTTCGTTTCGTTGAGAAATAAACTTCCAAATAAGACCTTATAAGAACTGTGAAAAGTTTCAGATTCGTCTTAAGATTCAAATCTCTATTCTTAGTGATGTTTGTCATTTCATTGGCGATTGCAGGTCCAGGTCTAATTCCATTATGTTCCAATTTTCGCAAATCATTAATTGAATCCAGTTCCATGAACTGCCTAACAAATAATTCTAAATTTTTTTTGACCAAATCTGAGCCAATATCAATTCGATCGGGCTTATACGAACCTCTGGAAGTCACTTCAATTAATTCCCTCATCCAGGTCGGCGGTACACCCCTAAATGATTCAATTCCCCTTGACATTCGGCCGGGATAACTCGTGCAATTGCCCCACAAATAATAGTAGTTCCGACTGCCCGCATCTGCCTCTTGCTTCAAAATTTCCAAAGATGCCACGAAATGAATGGAGCTTGATGCAAACTGAAAGAATGCGATGTTCATTTCTCACCATTAACTCGTGTAAGTCAACTGATTATTGCTCTAATCATATCTAAATGGCTGTATAAATACCCTATCCCATTCAAATTTCTTTAAGATTTCTAAGTTTTGAAATTCATTTCTTCAATCTTACTGTAAACCGGTTGTGGGAGATCGGTTACGATGCTTTTAAGTTTTTCAACTGACAATAGGGAATTCTGTATTCCATCAGACCTTTGTATTATTGTAAGCTCGCTCATGGGTCCAATCGCATCTTCAAAAATTTTTACTAAATTCAGAATTGTAATGGAATTCCCGGTGGCTAAATTAAAAACTGAGAAATTCTCACTTTCCGCCAATCGGATTAAACATCTTATAACATCGAGCAAATGAATAAAGTCTCGACTTTGATGGCCTCCAACAATTGTTAATTTATGTTTCAAATTCAATGATCTGAGAATTGCACCGATAATCCCTGGATCTTCATTTTCAAGTTCGTATATGCTTGAAATCCTCGCTACGAGTAAATCAAAGCCAGTTATATTTGCTAAATTCATAAGTAATACTTCGTTTCTCACCTTTGTCCGCCCATAGTCAGAGGTAGGATTTGGGGGAGAAGTTTCCAATGCCGGATAGCCGTTTCCTTCACCGTAAACCTCACCAGCGGACGATAGAAAAACGAACAGCCCTCTCCATCTCAATTTTTTAATTTCAAAAAGCAAATCAGAGAATAGCTTTCCGGTGTTTGATTTATCATTCGGAATGCCAGATTCTCTGGCACACCAATAAAATGTATCAAAATTTGCCAAATTAAATGGCAGAGGCGAACTTTTCACTAATTCTTGGCTTGAATAGTTCTCAACATAATAACCGCTATTGGCCAATTCTTTGCTTAGCCCTTTACCTACTCTTCCCGCACCAATCACTAAAATCTGTTGCATAAAATATCATTCATATTTGCAATCGATATAGATCTTTTCAAATTGTTAAGGCAAACATCATCCATTTCTTTTATGCTCAACAGAAACTCAATTTCTTGGAGAAACATTTGATCTTTTTCGAAAGAAAGATTTTGTTCGAATATCACTGTTCGATTATTATCTAGAACGCAGAATTTTCCAGTAATCAAATTCCATTCAATGGACCCAAGATCACCTAAAATAACACAGTTACGTACACTTGGACCTTCCATTAAACTAAAAAAACTCTCTAAAACAATGGCTTTTCCATCCTTAATAATTTCCGCATTTAATGCGCACTCGATTAGCGCGTTTTGGTCATTAAGGATGACATTTCTAAAATCGCAATTTTTGAACTCAGTTACGTCTAAGACCAAGAAGATTAGGTCAACATCGTGGCTCAAAGCCATGAATACACCACCACCATCCGGGCTTGATAAATGGTGAAAATTCATACTTCGAAATGGGTTCATATTATTCATGAATTCACTAAATTGTGTTTGACATTTTTTAATCTCGCCGATTGTTCCTATCCATTCACTTATTAACTTTACAATTTGATGGAATGATAATTGATATGCCACAAATAATGGTTTTTTGCTTTGAATCGTAAGCTCTTGTATTTTTAAGGCCGCGCACAGATCTATTGCAATAGGCTTTTCAATAAGTATCCGCTCGGAATTACCTATAATTTTTTCAAAATATTCCAGATGTGAACTTGGGGGTGTAGCAATAATGGCTAAGTCCCAAGTTATTGTAGAAATTTCCTCAATTAGGGTAATTTCATTAGCCCCATAAGCATTTATTGGATCTATGGCGAAATCTTCAGATTGAAGATCTTCCGATATTAATCCACGTTTATGAGTACCTCGATAGGCAAAAACCAAATCATTTGGCCCCACTTTATTATGCAGAACCCTTAAATGTCTTTGCCCTGCAGATCCAAGGCCGATTACTAAGAAATTCACTTCTGAGCGATAGGGATACTCAACCAAGAAGGCCTTGGAAACTTGTTAAGCCTCTCATTGATTACATTGAGGTCCCCAATTGTGTCGATATCATGAGAAAATTCATTGATTATGAAAGGTAACACTGTTGCACCAGCTGTATTCTGAAAAGTTTTAATTGTTTTAAAGGGAAATACTTCAATGTATCCATCTTGATAATAAGTCTTTGGCAGAAGTTGACGTGGCGCATTAATTGGGTCTGGAATGTCGATTTTTTGATTATCGGTAACTTTAATTGCATGTCCAGTTTCATTAATCATCCACATTTTAAATGGAATTTCTGATGTTTCCTTCATCGACCGAAGTGAATCGAACCCCATTGAACTTTGGTAAAATTCTATTGCTTGATCTAGGGTTTGAGGGTTTCGTAGCGGATGACTCGGCCTCAGAAAGGCTATCAGGCTGTTTTCATCAAGATTTCGGAATTGTGATTCGATAGCGTGTTCTAGTAATTCGTTATCTCGAGAAAAATCGCCAGATATTTCCGCTGGCCTTCGAATAACATGTGCGCCGAAACTTTTAGATACATCAAGAATTTCGGGGTCATCGCTCGAGACATAAACACAATCAATCAATTTACTTTCAAGCGCACTTTGGATAGAAAAAGCTATTAGTGGCACACCTAGCAGGTCCTGTAAATTCTTACGTGGCAATGATTTAGAGCCACCACGAGCGGGAATTATTCCAATTATTCTTCTATCCATTACTAAAAATCTTTTACACGGCGAAGTTTTTCTAGAATTGGTTTTTCGTCTTCAAGAATAGTCTTATTTCCTGAGCCGCAAACAACCGGAATACTTCTTATATACTTAACGACACGTTCCATGCCTTGCGGCTCAAGAGAAGCTGATTGATCTGAACCCCACATAGATCGATCAAGAGTTACATGTCGTTCAAGGCATACCGCGCCATATTTTGCAACAGCAATTAAACTTGGGGTAACACCAGCCTCGTGGCCTGAATACCCAACGGGTATGTTAGGAAAATTATTCTTGAGATCATTTATCCAACTTAAATTAAGTTGTTCCTGCTTTGCGGGATAAACGGATACGGCGTGCATAAGTATTGTATTTTTCTCATCCAAATGACTAATTGCATTCTTAACTTGATTAATCGTACTCATTCCAGTCGACAGGAATATTGGTTTACCAGTTTTTCGCATAGCCTCAAGTAAAGATTTATCTGTCAGACAAGCAGAAGCAACTTTATGTGCCACCACGTCAAATTCTTCCAAAAAATGCAAGCTCTCAACGTCCCAAGGCGAGGCGAACCAATCAATTCCTAGATTTTTACAATGTTTTGAGATTTCTCTGTATTCGGCCAATCCAAATTCAAGACCATTCTTAAGTGCGCCATTTGTATCTCCAAAAACACTTTCACGCGGTCTGAGTAACTCTTCTTTAGTGAAAACAGTTTCAACAGTTCTCTTTTGGAATTTTACCGCGTCAAACCCAGCTTTTACGGATTCATCAATTAGCTTTTTTGCAATTTCAATATCACCATTGTGATTTATACCAATTTCAGCAATTAAATAGGTTGGCGAAGCCTCAGATACTGTCTTGTTTCCTACTCTTACATTATTCAATTTAATCTCCGCTCAACTCATTTTCCTTGGCACTATCCTAGTTAACCACTCACTTTTTCTTTGTAGCAACACCAACCAACATTAGCTCTCTAGACCATCTGAAGAAAGACTTCCTCGTATTTACAGGGACAAATGGCGCGATTATCCAACAAATGGCATTCACCATGGGATTTTTCCATGTTATTGGGAGCTGCCTAAACCTATAGACCTTGACTTTTTCTGGGTTAAGCATGGAAAGCAAAAGGTTCATCGAACGCCTGGACATCGGCCTGACGTGGGTAAAGTCATCAAAAAAAGTTTTGAAATTTGCTTCCCAATCAGGAGTCAAAACAAGCAAAACACCACCTGGTTTTAAGACTCGGAAAGATTCTGAAACAAAACTTAATGGATCAAGCATATGCTCTATGACACTTTTCGAATAAATAACATCAAATGTATTTGATTTGTAAGGCAGTAAACCGCTTTCCAGGTCAACAAATTTAAATGGAATTTCTGCTTCCTTACAAGCTTTCTGGCTTATAGGTGAGATATCACACCCAAAAACATCAAGACCTACTTCCCTAAAGCCTATTAAAACATCAGGCCTTCCAGCGCCAACTTCTAGTAATTTTGCGCTTGTTGATATTCCATGTTTTCTTACAAGTTCGGTTGCTAACTTAAAAGGGTAACTTGTGATTGGTCGCCTTTTAATATCATATTGAACCGCTACATAATCTTCTTTCATCAGTAAATCCAATCTTCCCTACTTGCGTCTAAGGCTCCAAAAATAGCTCTTGCCATTGCAAGATACTCTACAACATCGATGTCAGGAGCCTAAGTAGGAGATACGGAAACAAATCCTGTTGTTTCTGGAAATCTAACTTTATTTGCAAGAACAGAATTGACTCTAGCTGCATGACAACCACCGGCTTCCCACTTCGAAGAATTAAACGCCCGTCTAATCGAACGGGATTCTCATTTATGTCCGCTTGGATTCCATAATTTATCTAAAGTTTTCCTGCATAAACGGGTGTGCTTTATTTAATGTGAGTTGTTGAATTACGGCTAAGTCATCCGAAGTTAATTTCAGAGATTCTATGCCAAGAATTAAAACATCGTCATAACCTGCATAGTCTTCTACCAGGCGATTGGGCCTGTTGATTACTCCTGTGCCGTATTGTTGAGCCAAATCTGCTATTTCAAGATCTCGTATCGACCCCCCAATTCGATGGCAATTGATAGCCTTCGCTTGAAGAATTTTAATCGGGATTAACGAATTCTCTCCTACAATCTGAAAATTCTTGCATGGAATTCCTTTACTTCCGCCTCTGGCAGGTATTCGGCCAACAATTCTCATGCGGGTATACTACTTGGGAAGAAGAAACTCAATTATCTAAACGAGAATTGTTTCGACATGTCAAGGAAGAAAAATGAATAATGAGATCTCTTATTGGCTTGACCCACTTGAACTTCAAAAATTGGTTTATGTACATTCTCGTAGTTTCGTATCCAATTTCAAATCAACCTTAGAACCGGCGTTACTCGAAAAACTAATTTACGATGAGCATATATACATAGAAAAAAATGAGCTCCTTGAAATAATTGATGCCGCTTGCAAATATACAAATTTTGTACCCAAAGGAACCGGTTTAGAACTAGGGGCTGGATGTGCGGCGATTTCTGTAGAATTAGTAAAGAGACATCCAGAAGTGAAGAAGATTTATGCTGTTGAAATTGTTCCTGAAATAGTTGAATTTGCAGCTTTGTCGTTGATTGAAATGCATGAACTCGAAAGCACTATAATTCCGGTTGTTGGAAATTTTGACGAAATGAAAGTTTCTGATGACTCAATTGATTTTATTGTTGAATTTGATAGCTTCCACCATAGTTTTGACTTAATTAAAACTATTGCTGAATCGGGAAGAGTCCTCAAAGATGGAGCACAGCTAATTGCAATAGACCGAGCACACTGGAATACCTCAAAGCGTCGCCGAACAGAGTTGGAAAATCAGGAATATTCACATCAGTTCCTGCGAGACAGAGGAATGGATGAAAACAAGAGAGTTACAAGAGCCGACAATGGTGAACATGAATACCTTTTGGCTGAATACATTCAGGCATTCAAAAGTGCTGGATTTCAGAAAATAGATTGGATTATGTTAATTGACCCCAACATTTCCTATTTGAAGCTATCTTTAATCAGCCTTATATCATCGAAGTTTAGAAAAAATACAAGATATCACTACATTCAAACATGGCCTTTTTGGAAGTTATTATTACCTATTATTGTTTTGAGATTCTTTGGGAGAAAAAAAGTCGGTCATTTTGTATCGCTTCCAAGAGTTGCAAATTCAAAGAGGTTTCAGGCAAAAACTGTCATTATTGCTACCAAGTAGTGCGTCCGCCATCAATTATTAGGTTTTGCCCCGTCATATAACTAGATGCGTCGCTGGCCAAAAACTGAATTGCCCCTTTATATTCTTCTACATTCGCAAGTCTACCCATTGGAATTCTGCTTCTCAAATTATTCAAGAATTCAGCGTCCTGTTCATTCTCGATTGAACCAGGTGAAAGAGTGTTTACCCTTATTCCATATTCCGCTAGGTAAGTTGATAGATATTTTGTTAACCCAACTAACCCATGCTTAATAACAGAGTAAGAAAAGGGCTTATAGAACCTCATAGCTCCTAATCCTTGTTTTTCTTTTAAGTAAATCCTTTGATCTGGAGCGATTACTCCTAAATCTGAAGCAATGTTGATTATGCTTCCTGATTTATTAAAAATCATATTCTTTGCCACATATTTCGAACAATAAATAGCACCGTTAAGACCAACGCCAATTTCCTTTTCCCAGGACGAGAAATCAAAATTCTCAAATCTATAGTCAGAGAGATTGTCAGCCAAATTTCCAGTTACCTTATGATCAATCGATGCGTTATTTACTAAAATGTCAATCTTTTTATCATTCTGCAGTACCTTCTCTACTGATTTGCCAACTTCTAGTTCATTAGATATGTCACAAGCCATAAATTTTATTCTGCTACGAAAGTTATTGTTTGTATCACTTGAATCAGTTTCATTTGAAGTGAGATCGAAATTATAGACTGTGGCACCATGCTCCACTAGGGCTAAACAATGCTGGCGACCCAGAAAACCGCTCCCGCCAGTAACTATTGCAACTTTATTTGCTAGTGGCTTAATTGCTTGATTTCGCTTTTCAGTCATTTACCCACCCCAACTCTCTGCAGAAACTTATGTATTCAGAAATTACTTGAGCTTCAGGCCGATTGAAATCTCGAGCCGCCTGCATAATCATATTCCCTACATAACCAATTTCTTGCAAGGACTTAGAGACTTCTTCGAAATTAACACTTCCTTTACCAAGCGGGACAGTTTTACCACCAAGAATTCGATCTTTGATATGAACATTAAATATTCGGTCCCCACATGCCGTGATTTCCTCAGCTGCATTATTGCCAAGTGCGGCAGAATTGCCCATGTCAAAATTAACTCCATAAACCGAAGGGTCCAATTCCTCCAAAAGCTTCTTTATAGTCGGCACTTGGAATTCACATTCAATTGCTACCTTTTTCCCTAAATCTGATATCGCTGATTGAGCGCCATTCAACAAAAAAACCAAATTCTCCATTTTGTCTTCAGTAAAGGCTCCAGCCTCAGCGACAATAGGCAAGACCAATATATTCAGTTCCGGGATTCTGATATTTTCCGCTACCCAGATTAAATCGTTAACTTCGGATTTTAAACCGGTCAGCTCGTTCTTGGCATGGATAGGAGCTTCGACAAAACAATCTAGAGTAATTGATGGAACGTGTATTCTATTTTTCGTAATCAAATGATTTAAATCAGAATTCAATTCGCTGATAAAAATCGGATTATTTCTATAATCCTGAAAATCAACGGTCCATTCAATTGCATTTAAACCTAGTCTTGCCGCCACTTCAAACTCATCTTGCCAAGTTTTAATGGGAAATTCCTGTATTTTCCCTGTAGTAGATGGGCTTAATCTTCCCTGCATAACTCCGAACAAATCAATTCACCAATTTAATATGTCTGCGCCTTATTGTGATCTCAGGTTCCCACAAATTGGTGTCACTCGTAACTGCGTCAATAATTCTCTTTGCTACTAACTCTGGATCCAGCAAACTATCTGGGTCTTGGTTGGGGACTTTGGCCCCCATTTCATTGGAAAGAGTCCCTGTAGAAACGAACCAAAACCGAATTTCAGAATCTTTATATTCTTCATTTAGAGCTCTTACAAATCCAAGCATGCCAGCTTTAGCTGCGCCATATACGGTGGTCCCTCGTCCCGCATGAAATGCGCTAGTCGACCCCAAGATTACAACGTCAGTTCGAACTCCTTCATCAGCTTGTTTTAGAAAATTCTTGACAACTTGAATCTGTGACACAAAGTTAGCTTCAATTATATTTTCCAAATCTTGATTATCTAGCTTTTTAAGTTCTTCGAAATGAAAAAATCCCTGGGCTACGATTAATCCTCCATATTTAACTTCAGCAAAATCGATTTCTGAATAACCACTGACAACCTTGACTTGTAAGTTATTGTGAACGGTAACAATCGGTTTTCTCGAATAAGCATGTACAAGATAATTTCGTGATACAAGTTCTTCAATACAGCATCCGCCGATACTTCCCGATGCACCAGATATAGCCCAGGTTCTCATGTCGTTATCTTAGCAATAGGACCAGCTTTGTGGGCGACAGAGCAACAACGTTATAATTCTTTGTGGTTCCAACGGAGCAGTGCTCATCTGAAATGTTTCTTTGCTGCAGTACAGATAAATAGTTTTTATCTTCTAACAAAGTTGCGCCTGAATACTAAATAAAGAAAATCCATCCACGCTGATAAAAATGCAACAGTGCCCAAAAAAACGTATAAGAGAAAATCGCTGAAATTCAACTCTTTATGAAAGGTCTTAATCATTACAAAAATTGAAACTGAAGAATTCCAATGTCTACGAATAACTTGTATAAGGTTTGCACTCCTTTGATTCTGGATACTCAATGAGGATTGAAGACGATCGGAGCGATTGGGGTTATGAATTCTCTTTACATAAACAACTTTTTTGTGGAGAAGCACGTTGAAGTTTCGCAGTAATTTAAACGTTGCAAGAATCTCGGATTGCTTAGGGCGTGATGATAATTCTTGTTTTCCTAAATACTCAATCAAAGTTTCTGCCCATAAATTAAATGCCTTTCTCGTCATTAGACTTATTACGATATTGTAATTTCCCAGCCTTGTAGGATAAAAAGCCAGCTGCAACAACCTAATTATTGATTTCTTACTCGTCACCTTGATGCGCACTATTCTGCTTACTGAGTGTGCTTCATCATGTAAATCATAGATTGGGACTGATATGTCAGCAGAAGAGTTCAATTCGATGTTACAAACTAGCTCTTCCAAAAAATTAGGAGATTCAAAGTAGTCGTCGCCACCTAGAATTATTCGATAAGGGAGACTTTCAAAATTTTTGCGAGCAAAATCATAAACAAATGGGAAATGTTTCCCAATGTGCAAGTGCTCAGGAGGTGAAATCAATATAAAGTTGTCTTTATTTTTAAACACAAAATCTTCTAAAAATTCTTTCGTTCCATCATTTGAGTGATTATCTGAAATCAGACATATGAAACTTTCAGTCTGAGATTTGATAGAATTGATGCATTGTTTTATGTCATCAATTTCATTGAATACTTGAAGCAGAATCAATACTTTTTTCGATACTGACAAATATTCTGGAGATTGATTATCCACTTAAAATCAACTGCTTTACTTGTCCATCAATTGTTCTGCGATTTTTGGAATAGAGGTTTTAAGGCTAAATTGATTTGCAATTCCGAATTTTCTATATTTTGAGTCATCTAGTGAATATCTGAAGTCATGCCCCTTACGATCTGCGACGTGTTGTATCTTTGATTTATTTGATTGCATTATTTCAATTATCTCTAAAGCAAGGGAAATATTTGATAACTCTTCGTCACTTCCGATATTGTATATCTCACCAGATACTCCGCTCCCGGAAAGAAATGCGATTGCCCTGGCATGATCTGACACATGAATCCACTCTCTAATATTTTTGCCATCACCATAAATGGGTAAATCTTCCCCATTCAGAATCTTTGTAATCAATAAGGGAATCAACTTTTCGGCGTGTTGATATGGGCCATAATTGTTGCAGCAACGTGTGACTATTACATCCATACCATATGTATTTACGTACGATCTTGCAAGGAGATCACCACTTGCCTTTGAAGCTGAATAGGGAGAGTTTGGCTGTAGTGGAGAATTTTCGTCCCAACTTCCATTTTCGATGGAACCATAAACTTCATCCGTTGAAATTTGAATTACACGTTTTACTTCATTACGTTTTGCAACTTCCAGAATTGTGTATGTACCAAGCACATTTGTCTCGATAAATATTGAGGGATTATCAATAGATCTATCGACATGTGACTCTGCTGCAAAGTTAACTAATAAATCGCAGTTTTTGGAAATTTCCAGCATCAATTCAAAATCTGTAATACTGCCATGAACAAATTTATATCTTGTGTCAGAACTAACCTCTGCAATATTATCTAGATTTCCTGCGTAGGTGAGGGCATCAATGACTATGACTTCCGTTGGGATAAGCCCGAACTCGGCGTATTTATCTTGTAGAAGTGATCTGACGAATTCACTTCCAATAAATCCCGCACCACCTGTAACAAGTATTTTCAAGACAACTGCCCCAACCTCTTGATGGAAAGCAATAATTATATTGAGAGCAGGCTACCCTAGGGTGATGAAAGGGCTACTTCTTGCTGGTGGGGTTGGATCACGTTTATGGCCAATCACTAGAGGGATATCAAAACAACTTCTACCTGTTTATGACAAGCCTATGGTTTATTACCCCCTTGGAACTTTGATGCTTGCAGGTATTAGAGAGATTGCCTTAATAACGACCCCAGATGACCAGCCTGCTTTCAAAAGATTATTGGGTGATGGAAGCCAGTGGGGAATTGAAATAACGTACCTAGTTCAAGTAAAACCAAACGGTATAGCCGAGTCCTTCGTAATTGCCGAGGATTTTTTAGGTGAATCTAGCGCTGCTCTTATTCTTGGAGATAACATTTTTAATGGATCTGGAATTGGGCGTAACTTAAAGTCATTTACAAATGTGGAAGGTGCACAAATATTTGCTTATCAAGTAGCGAACCCAGGGGATTTTGGGGTTGTAGAACTTGATGATTCAGATAATGTGGTTTCAATTGTCGAGAAACCAAAAAATTCCAAAAGCAATTTAGCCGTACCTGGCCTATATTTTTATGGATCTGATGTGGTAGATAAAGCTAAGACTATTGAAAGAAGTGCCCGGGGTGAACTGGAGATAACTACCCTAAATGCGCAATACCTAAAAGAGGGACGAATAAAAGTTGAAGTTTTACCAAGAGGAACTGCATGGCTTGACGGAGGAACTATTGAATCACTCCATGATGCGGCGGTATACGTAAGAGTTCTGGAACAGAGACAAGGCTCTAAGTTGGGCTGTGTAGAGGAAATTGCCTGGAGAAATGGGTGGGTTACTGATGTCGAATTGAGACGATTGGCCCAGCCCTTAATGGCGAGTGGTTATGGAGAATATTTGATTGCGTTAATCGAGCGAGGGGCGAAATGAAGAATTACTGCTTCGATTTAGATGGAACTTTGTGCACAAACACTGAAGGAGAATATGAACTCGCAGTTCCTTTTTTTGGCAGGATTGCAAAAGTAAATGAATTATTTGAAGAAGGAAGCAATATTCTTATCTACACCGCTAGAGGAACCGTTACTGGAATTGATTGGCGCCCACTGACCGAAAATCAATTAAAGTCATGGGGTGTTAAGTATCATGAACTCAGACTAGGCAAACCATTCGCCGACATTTACGTTGATGATCGAGCAGTAAGTGATGGTGATTTCTTCGATGGCAAGTGATTTGGATATTAATTTTTATAACTTCCCGCACGATTTTGACCACAAAGATAACTACTTCAGGGACTTAATTATTAAGGCTTCACATCAGATTAAGGTCGATTTCCCCATTAATGTTTATGGATGTTACCCCGAAATGTCGTTGATGAAGAAGTCAATTCTATTTTTTAAATCAAGATTCTTTGATTCTTCAATGACAAAATGGTTGAATCATCAACAAGGTGTTGTTAAGCCATTTAACCCAAACGCTTTCAATATATGGAGCACATTTGAAAATCGCAGGCCACCGTTAAGTGATTTCGACCTTACTTTTTCCTATGATTTAGATAGCTATCAGGGCACAAACTTTTATTTGCCTCTTTTTTATCTTTACATGAATATCGGCGACCCAACCAAAAAAACCTGGAAGCATCAAATAAAGTCAAGTGATTGCCTGGAAAAACGCAATTTGTCCATTGATTTTTTTGAGAAGAAAGATGGCTTTATCTCAAGTTTCATAAATAATCCCCATCCAACTCGACTTCGAGCCATCGCCGAGCTTTCAAAAATTGCCAAGGTAGACGTATATGGTCGATCCGTAGGAAATTATGTAGAAGATAAAATTGGAACTGCAGGGAAATATTGGTTCAATCTTTGTTTCGAAAACGATCTTTATCCTGGATATGTGACTGAGAAAGTGTTAGAGGCATGGCTGGCTGGGTCAGTTCCACTCTACTGGGGCCTGGATACAGCAGGTTTACTTAATCCAAAAGCAATAGTGAATCTGCAAGACTTTAATTCCCTAGAAGAATTTTTAGCATATGTAAAAGAATTACATGCAAATCCTGAGAAGATGATAGAAATAATTAATCAGCCGCTTACTTTGAAAGATTTTGAATATGAAGGTCCGCTTAAATTCCTGGTTGATGGATTAAGGAATCGAGCTTCCTTATAATTGCTTCAATATCTGGTTTTTCTGGATTAAAAAGGATCCTTTCGTACGAACTTTCTAGTAAATTTGATTGCCATTCAAAACACCTATTGATTCTGTCAGATGGCATTAACTCAATCAATTTTGCCTGAGGCGTCCAAATACTATTCGTGAGTCCCGCTCCATGAACACCTATTAAGGTTTCCACATTCAAAAACAAATCAATTTGCTCTTTAAAGGTTAACTTTTCTGCTCTTAATATTCTGAAACCCTGGTTTGCCAAATGTTCAGCAATTAATTCCTCACCATCAATCGATCTCCGAGTTCCGATTCGAGACACATAGATTTTTTCCTTGATATTTTGAGCAACACCGGGACATTGTGCATATTTTCTCAAGGACGAAAGGCCCTCGGGATGAAGGTAACCCAAATCTAAACCATGAGTTACAAAACTTAAACTTTTAACAAAGACCCATTTTGGCGTTGGAATAAACTCTTGATTGAGATTGCTCAATACTTGGGAGACAAGCTTTGAATTGCCTCGATAATTAAGTATTGGGAATTCCGATTTATTCATTAGGAGTGCTGCTAAATCTTCGCTTATCAAATGATAAAAACCGGAACTTGATAGGCCAATTTTCCCATAATTGAATATTGGCAATTGATTGCGTGGCGGCTTTTCTGAGGTAATTAGATTTCGGTCCGTGGGCCAGTCGGAACTTTCTGCCAACAGATAGGATTCTTTCCCGCTATCTCGCGTAACATAAATAAGGTTATTTTCTAGATTTACGATTACGTTTGAAATTTCAACTTGATATTTACTATCAAAGTTATGCTTGAAAACATTGTCTTCACCAAAAGTTAATTCCTTTGCTGGGCTTAAAAGGTTCATTTTGAGGATTTTTGAATCAAAATTACCTAAATTTACATATTGCAATTCTGTTTGCTTGGAAAGATCTATTCCTGCAAGCTTTAATAGCAACCTTCTACTAAACCTTCTTAAGGCATCACTTGGCCGATTTATAGCGTGTTGCATCCTTGATATGAATTGCATAGATTTCATTTTCGGACAACCTTCTTAATATCGTTTTTAATAACTTCAACAACATTGCAATTGTATACATTTTTAGCTGTCCACCTATCTGCAGATAAATCGAATCCAGGGTCTATTCCTTCATACTTGATTGCCTTTGAATAGTATCGAGGAACCCAATCAGGAGCAGCATTTGTTGTATGTGTAGCAAGTTGTCCAAATCCAGAATTAACTACCAGATTTCCATTTACTTGAAGTGATTTAAGTCCATGACGCCAAGTGGTTGCCATTAGCGAATAATCCCAAGTATCTATTAAACCAAGATCAATCTCTCGGAATCGCATTTGAAAAACACTGTTGAAGTATCTCTTATTAAGGGAATATTCCTTCCCATAGAGCTCTTCTGATGCAGAATCAACAATAATTCTTCGGTCTGATATTTCAGGTTCATATAGTTTCCATTTTCTAGACCACGAGCCCCAGCCCCAGACTTGCGGGAAAATAGACTCTCTAAATTGTCCAGTATTGGCATTCAAATTAGCTGGGAGATAGTCACTTCCCGAAATAGAAAT